>Ga0308160_10000550_pt1 | contig 70269 bp, 67 predicted proteins | sample PhyFR1_FD_201036 | JGI IMG/M metagenome (GOLD analysis project Ga0308160, IMG submission 201036) | Phyllosphere microbial communities from UC Gill Tract Community Farm, Albany, California, United States - DLSLF.R1 | ecosystem: Host-associated > Plants > Phyllosphere > Unclassified | place: USA... | reverse complement strand
CTACTTTGACCGCCTTGGCATGCCAAGACTCACATAACCTCAACTTCTCGAACCGCCCGGTGCGGACCCGCATGCCGGGTGGTGTGGGAGGGGTCGGCTAGTTATACTGGCCGCCCCTATCCCGATTGGGAGCAGGCGTGCGGCGCACAGTGTGCGTCACCTAACGGTGCGCGCGCGTCCGTTTCGATAAGATGAAGGCGTTGAGTGAGGACGCCAGCGATCTTCCGCAGGACTCCAAATACCTCAACAGGTCAGCCGGTCGCCTCGAGGATCGGCACCAGATTCCACGCCCTTTGGGAAGCGGAGGTTGTTCATGTCTTTGCCAACGACGAGTCATCCACCGAAGCACCTCGTGCGCGAGTACCTCGAGCGCCGCACGAAGGAAAGCGCGCCGCCGCCGACGCCGGAAGAAATCCGGCGCCAGCTCGGATGGGGCTTGCTGATGCACTCGGCCGACGGCGACAAGATGGGCTCGTCCCGTTCCTGACCCCGCTCTCGAAGGGCATTCACCCCAAGGCATCACAGGAGAACGCCATGACCAAGAAAATCGGCAGCAAGCACGTCGCCCAGCATCGCGGCAAGAAGGAACGCGCCGAGATCTACAAGACCAACGTCGCCCGCGAAGCGGTCAAGCAGGCCATCGCCCGCGCCAAGTACCGCAACCAGCAGAAGGGCCAGCCGACCATGGTGATGGCGCAGCCGGCCGCCTGATCGCGGCCTCTTCATTGCTGCAGCAAGCCCGCCCCGGCAACGCGGCGGGCTTTTCTTTGATCGTCCGCCGCCGTTCGCTGGCGCCATTCACCGATCCGCCACCGCCATTCGCCGAAAAGCGCTTCCGCCGCGCGCCCATCCTCGTATATCTTGTCCCCATTCCAACGAGGAGAATGCAATGAACAGCGAAGCATCCTATCACTTGCGGCGCCAGGTCCTGTGGGGACTGCTGCTGATCGGCCTGGGCGTGGCCTTCCTGCTGGACCAGCTCGACATCTACGAGATCGACCGCCTGTGGCATTATGCGCCGCTGCTGCTGGTCGTGGCCGGCATCAACCAGACCATCGGTTATCCGAGCGCGCGCGAATTCGTCAATGGCTTGTGGACCGTCTTCATCGGCCTGTGGCTGTTCGCGATGTTCGAAGGCCTGTTCGGGCTGAACTGGTGGAACAGCTGGCCGCTGTTCATCATCGTCGGCGGCATCGGCATGGCGGTCAAGCCGATCGCCGAACGCCGCTTCGGCAACAACCCGGACCGTGGCCGCCACGGCTGCTTCGACAAGCGCGGAGACCGCCATGGAAAATGAAGCGTCCCGCACCAAGGCGAGCGCCAACGGCCAGATCGTGATCGGGCTGCTGGTGGTGGCCTTCGGCGTGCTGTTCCTGCTCGATAACCTGAACATCATCTACCTGCGCCATGTGATCTTCTTCTGGCCGCTGGCCTTCATCGCTTCGGGCCTGGTGGCCCTGTGCAGCGATGGCCCGCGCAGCGGCCGCGTCACCGGCATCGTCCTGATCGCGATCGGCCTGGCGCTGGTGCTGAACCGCCTCGGCTACGAGTTCATCAGCTGGCGTACCTTCTGGCCGCTGGTGATGATAGCCCTCGGTGGACTGATCCTGTACCGCACGCTCGGCGGCGGCCGCGTGGTGCATGTGCACACCGGCCCTTATACCAAGGACGACGCCAAGGCCGACAACGTGATCGACATCACCGCCATCCTCGGCGGCTTCGAGCGCCGCGTCAGCACGCCCGACTTCCGCGGCGGCGAGATCACCGCGATCATGGGCGGCTGCGGCCTCGACCTGCGCGACTGCGGGCTCGGTCCCGAGGCCGTCATCAATGTCTTCGCAATCTGGGGCGGGATCACGATCAAGGTGCCGCCCGACTGGACCGTGGTCCTGCAGGGCACCCCGGTGATGGGCGGCTTCACGGAAAAGACCGCGCGCCCGCCGGACAACCGCAAGCGCCTGCTGGTCACCGGCTACGCCATCATGGGCGGCGTCGAAGTGCGCAACTGAGCGCATCGGCGGGAAGCGGACGATGCACGGCGTGGTCTCCAGGTGGTATGCGGCGCTGCTGTACATGCTGGCCTGGCTGATGCTGGGCCTGGCGACCGCCGCGCTGCTGGTCGCCGGCGGCGCCGGCTGGGGCGCGAGCCTGGTGTTCGCGGTGCCGCTGGCGATCGTCTACGCGAATGCCACCGCCTTCTCCGCCTATTACGTGTGCCGCGCCTATCCGATCGGGCAGAAGCACCCGGCCGCCATCGTCGGCGGCGTAGGGGCCACCGCGGCCTGTGCGGCAGGGCTGTGGTGCGCGATCGGTTCGGCCTGGGCGGCGCTGTTGCGCGCCTTTGCGCCGGCGGGCGCGGTGTTCGAGCTGGATGGGCCGAAGCTGGCGACCATGTTCGCGCTGGGCGTGATCCTGTATGGCCTGGCGGCGGCCGTGAACTACCTGCTGATCGAGGCCGAGCGCGTGCGCCGGCTGGAGACCCGCGAACTGGAGACGCGCCTGACCGCGCAGGACGCCGAACTGCGGATGCTGCGCACCCAGGTCGATCCGCACTTCCTGTTCAACAGCCTGAATTCGATCAGCGCACTGACCTCGATCGATCCGGGCGCGGCGCGCGCCATGACCCTGCGCCTGGCCGGCTTCTTCCGGCTCAGCCTGGGCCTGCACGCGCAGCGCCAGGTGCCGTTCAGCCGCGAGCTGGAACTGGTGCGGGACTTCATCGCGATCGAGCAGGTGCGCTTCGGCGAGCGCCTGCGTTTCGACGTCGAGGCGGCGCCGGACGCGCTGGCCTGTCTGGTGCCGCCGATGCTGCTGCAGCCGCTGGTGGAGAACGCGGTCAAGCACGGCATCGGGCAGATGATCGCCCCTGGCTGCGTGCGGGTGTCGGCGACGCGCGCCGGTTCGCTGCTGCGCATCGTGGTCGACAACGACGTCGACCCGGATACGCCCTGCGTGCGCGGCACCGGGCTGGGCCTGGAGAATGTGCGCCGGCGCCTGGCGGCGGCCTACGGCATCGAGGCCAGCGTGCACTGGGGCGTCGAGGCGAGCCGCTTCAGGGTCGAGCTGGCGCTCCCGGCCGAAGCTGTCGACACCGTGGAGGAGGCGTGAGCGTATGCGTGTGATCATCGTCGACGACGAACTGCTGGCGCGCGCGGTGCTGCGCGAATACCTGGGCGCCCACGCGGACGTCGAGATCGCGGGCGAATGCGCCAACGGCTTCGAGGCGGTCAAGGCGATCGCCGAACTGGCGCCGGACCTGGTCTTCCTCGACATCCAGATGCCGAAGCTGGACGGCTTCGAAGTGGTCGAACTGGCGGGTCCGAAGACGCAATACGTGTTCGTCACCGCCTACGACCAGTTCGCGCTGCGCGCCTTCGAGGTGCATGCGCTGGATTACCTGCTCAAGCCGTTTTCGCGCGAGCGCCTCGACCAGGCGCTGGCGCATGCGCGCGCACGGCTCGGCAGTCCGCAGGCGGCGGCAGCGGGTGCGGAGGCGGTCGCCGTGGCCAGCGAGGCGGCGCAGCGGCGCACGCCGCTGGAGCGCATCCTGATCCGCGACGGTTCGCGCGTGCAGGTGATCCCGGCGACGCAGATCGACTACATCGAGGCGCAGGACGACTACGTGCAGGTGGTGGCCCTCGGGCGCGCATGGCTGAAGAGCCAGCGCCTGTCGGAACTGGAGGAACAGCTGGATCCGCGCGCCTTCCTGCGCGTGCACCGCTCCTACATCCTCAGCCTGGCCGCCATCGAACGCATCGAACCATCGGGCAAGGACGGCCATTGCGCGGTGCTGCGCGGCGGTGCGCGGGTTCCCGTCAGCCGCAGCGGTTACGCCAGACTCAGGGAGCTGATGCGGTAGCGCGTCCCTGCACATGCCACCAGGCCGGCAGCAGCGCCAGCACCTCGGGCCGCGCGAAGCGGTCGTCGATCAGCCAGACCGTGCCCTGGTCCTGCTCGGTGCGGATCACGCGGCCGGCGGCCTGCACCACCTTCTGCAGGCCCGGATACAGATAGGCGTAGTCGTAGCCGGCGCCGAACAGCGCCTGCAGGCGTTCGCGCAGCTGCTCGTTGACCGGGTTCACCTGCGGCAGGCCGAGGGTGGCGACGAAAGCGCCGATCAGGCGCGCGCCCGGCAGGTCGATGCCTTCGCCGAAAGCGCCGCCCAGCACGGCGAAACCGATGCCTGTGCCCTCAAGGGTAAAACGCTCCAGAAACGCAGTGCGCTCCAGCTCGCTCATGCGGCGCGACTGGCGCCATTGCGGGATCGCCGGATGGCGCTGGGCCAGCATGTCGGCCGCCTGTTCCATATAGTCGAAGCTGCTGAAGAAGGCCAGGTAGTTGCCCGGCTGTTCGGCGTACTGGCGCGCCATCAGGTCGGCGATCGGCACCAATGAGCTCTTCCTGTGCTGGTAGCGCGTCGAGATCCCGCGCGCCACCTCGACCTTCAGCTGGCTGGCCACGAAGGGCGAATCGACGTCGATCCAGACCGTGTCCTCGGGCATGCCGAGCAGGTCGGCGAAATAATGCCAGGGGCTGAGCGTGGCCGAGAACAGCGTGGTCGAATGCGCGAACGCGAAGCGCGGTTTCAGGAACGGCGCCGGCACCAGGTTGCGGATCGCCAGTTCCGTGTCGCGTTCGTCGGTACGCGTGAGGTCGAACAGCGAATGCTCGCCGAAGGATTCTGCAAGGCGCTGGAATTGCAGGGCGTCGAAATAGAACTCCTGCAGCGCCGGGTCCAGGCCCTCGGGGAAAGCGGCCATGTATTCGGTGATTGCGCTGGTGGCGTTCTGCAGGCTGTCCAGCAGCTTTTGCGGGATGGTGTCCAGCACCTGATAGGGCAGGGGCGCGGCCTTGCCCGCTTCGGTCCAGGCGCGGCCCAGCTTTTCCAGCGGCTTCTGTACCTGCGGCGGCGCCACGCTGCGCGCTGCGCGCAGGCTGCCGCGGGCCAGCGAAGCGCTGTACATGCCGCGGGCGCGCGCGACCAGGTTGTGCGCCTCGTCGGCCAGGACGCTGACACGCCAGCCGCGCTCCATCGCCAGCGCATACAGCATGGCGCCGCCATCGAACCAGTAGTTGTAGTCGCCGACGATCAGGTCGCTCCAGCGCGCCATCTCGCTCCCGAGGTAATAGGGGCAGACATCGTGTTCGAGCCCGATCGTGCGCAGGGTGTCGCGATCCAGCAGTGGGGCGTCCAGGCTCGCGGCGCGCGCGGCGGGCAGGCGGTCGTAGAAGCCGCGCGCCAGCGGGCAGGCATCGCCGTGGCAGGCTTTATCCGGGTGCTCGCAGGCCTTGTCGCGTGCGGTCAGTTCCAGCACGCGGATCGGGATCGTGCCGCCGGCCTTGAGGGTGCTGGCGGCATCCAGTGCGAGCTTGCGGCCCGGCGTCTTCGCGGCCAGGAACACCAGCTTGTCGATGCTCTCCTTGGGCGCCGCCTTCAGCGCCGGGAACATGGTGCCGAGGGTCTTGCCGATGCCGGTCGGGGCCTGGGCCAGCAGGCAGCGCTTGCCGGCGTTGGCGCGGAACACACTCTCGGCGAGCTGGCGCTGGCCCGGGCGGAAGTCCGCGTGCGGGAAGCGCATGTCCGCCAGCGCGACGTTGCGCGCTTCGCGGTGGCGCATCTCCTGCTCGGCCCAGGCGATGAAGCGGCTGCAGTGGTCTTCGAAGATCGCCTTCAGTTCGGCGGCGCTGCGGGTCTCGCGCAGCAGCGTTTCCTGCTGGCTGCCGATATCGAAGTAGACCAGCGCCAGGTTGACCTGTTCCATCGCGAGCTGCTCGCACATCAGGTGGCCGTAGATGCGCAGCTGGGCCCAGTGCAGGTGGCGGTGGTTGTCGGGGATGCTGGCGAACTGGCCGCGGAAGGTTTTGACTTCCTCGATCAGGTTCTGGTCGGGGTCGTAGCCGTCGGCGCGCCCGCGCACGTGCAGCAGGCCGTAGTCGCCCTCCAGGGTGACCTCGGAACGGTAATGCTCGCCGCGGCGCGAGGCCACCACGGCGTGGCCGGCGATGCCTTCCAGCGCGGTGGGCGAGGGCGTGAAACGCAGGTCGAGGTCGCCCTGCTTGGCGGTGAATTCGCACAGCGCCCGCACCGCCACGGTGTAGCCTTTTGCCTCGCCGGTCAAGCCGCCTCCTGCCACTGCAGGTAGCAGACCGTGACCGGCATGCCGTGCTCGCGGCAGTACTCGATCCAGCGCAGCTGGTTGTCCTGCAGGCGGTCGCCGGGGCCCTTCACCTCGATCATCTCGTAGCGGCCTTCGTCCGGGAAGAACTGGATCAGGTCGGGGAAGCCGGTGCGGTTGTCCTTCACGTCCTGCAGGATGCGCTGGCACCACAGCTTCAGGTGCGGCGCCGGGATGCAGCGCAGGGCCAGTTCGAGGATGTCGCGATCGAGCCAGTCCCAGGCCACGAAGGGCGACTGGATACCGGCTTTTTCGTCCCAGGTGGCGAGGATGGCCTCGACGTGGCTGCCGTCGTCCAGGCGCGCCAGGCAGGCATCGAATTCGCGCCTGCGGCGCTGGTGGAAGTCGGGGCTGTACAGGTCCGTCGGGCCGCGGTGGAAGGGGTGGAAGAACGCACCCGGAATAGCCGCGAACACGGCCGGCCAGCACAGCAGGCCGAACAGGGTGTTGGCGAGCGTGTTCTCGACGTAGAACACCGGCGCTTCGTCACGGTGCAGGTGGGCCAGCACCACGCCTTCGACGCGCCATTCTCCGTTCGGGATCGGCAGGTTCAGATCCAGACGCGCCGGCGGCGCAGCCTTGCGCGCCTTGACCTTGGCGTGGCCCAGCTTGCGCGCCAGGCGCGGGCCGATGCGCAGCAGGTGCTGGCGTTCGGCCTCGCTTTCCGGCGCCTGTTCGGCCGCACAGAACAGTTCGTAGGCCTGGTCGAACTTCTCGTCCTTCTCCAGCACGCGCATCGCGCGCGAGCGGGCGCCCGGGAAACGGCAGCCCGCATACACGGCGTGCGCGGATGCCCAGTCCTTGTCCTTCTCGAACTGCTGGCCGATGCGGAACAGCAGCTTTTCGCGGCGGCTCTCCAGCCAGTCGTTGCCGAAGCTGTGGCGCGGCAGGTCGCGCAGCACCTCATGCAGCACTTCGCGCATCTGCTCGCAGCCCGGTTCCAGCTCGTGGAAGCGTTCGCGGCAGGCATGCAGCTGCAGGTAGTGCTCGATGTCCTGGCGCGAACGGAAGCCGCGCGACGCTTCCGAGAATTCGACCTGCTCGTAGCGGAACAGGCCCAGGTCGGACAGCACGAATTCGGTCCAGTCCTGGTGCAGGTTGCCGAAGAAGATCAGGCGAAGGCGGTCGCACAGCGGCTTCATGTCGATCGCGAATACCGTGTCGGCGCTGCCGGGATACCACTGCGAGAAGGGACGCGCTTCGGCATGCTGTTCGCGCAGCGCCTGCAGCTGCTCGTCCTTGCGCGCGCTCCGCAAAGGTGCTTTCAGGGCGAAAGCGTCGGCGATCTCGGGTTTGACCAGCAGCTCGAACAGTTCCTCGAGTCCGAGCACCGGATCGAGCGCGATCCAGCCGGTCGGCAGCAGATCCTGGACCGCGGCGACCGGGCAGCCGATTTCCGGGTACTGCATCTTGGAGGCGCGAAACAGGCTGCCCTTGCGCATCACCATGCGCACGAACAGGGCCTGGGAGGGGCGGGGCAGACGGCCGAAGGCGGCGATGAAACCGTGCTCCTCTTCGTCGAGGAGGTCGGCGTAGCGCTGGGCGATCCAGTCGAGGACGCGCTGGAAGTTATCCAGATAATAAAACTCGTTTTCCAGAACCCTGATCATGTCGCACCATACTGTAGCTTTGTACAGTATAACGGCGCGAAACCGCTTTACCCAGCCATTGCGGGGCTTTTTTACGACAGCGTGACGTTTTGCTACGGCTTGCGCGCCTCGTCTTCGGCGTCCTGGCGCTTGCTGGCGTGCTGGATGATGGCCGAGATCAGGGCGACGTCGGTGTCGACCGCGGCCGGGGCTTGCTTCGTGGCTGCCGCATTGCGGCGGCCGCGTGCTTCGACACGGGCCTGTGCCGGTGCCTGAGCGACCGCGGCCGGTTTGGCGCCTGCCGTCCGTGGCGGTTTTACCGCCGCGGCCAGGCGCTGCCCCTTGTACTCGTGCTCGTGCCTGAATGCGGAGCGCTCATCGCGCGGCAGGATGCGGCCGGCGTGCTCCTGCGGCGGCAGCGCACGCGGCGTCGACACGGCCGATGCGGGCGTGGGCGCGGGCGGGTCGGCAGGCGCCAGGTCGACGATGGTGGCGCCAGCCGCTGGTGGCGGCTCGGCCGGGCCGGCATCGGCGGCTGGCACTGCCTCGGCGCTGGCGCTCGCGGCCGGCGCATCCAAAGGTGGCGCGGCCGCCACAGGCGAAGCGTTCGATGCCGCCGCGCCGGCCACTGCGCCGTCGGCGGGCGAGGGTGCGCCGCTGTCGCGCGCCAGCCAGGCCAGCGATCCCACCAGTCCGATCACCAGCACGCCCGCCGCCCCATACCAGGCCATGGCCGGTACCCCCTGCAGGCCGCGCAGCAGGCGCCGTCCCGGCCCGCCGGCCTGGTGGCGGTCGAGCATGGCGAGGATGTTGGTCTCGCTCGCCGTGCGGCGCGTCGGCGACATCAGGTTCGGACGCCGCGAGCCGGATTGATCTTCATCTGTAGGGCGCACCGTGTACCTCCTAAGATTGGACATTGATGCCAATTAGAAACAAACCGGAGAAGCGGATGCTGATCTTCCTCGCTCTTTTGTACTTTTGTCTTGCCTGCAGCCTCATCTGGCTGGCCTGTTTCCCGTCCGGCCGCAGCAGCGTTCTGCAATTCCTGGGCGGGCTGCAGCGGCGCCTGCAGATGCGCGCCGGCGATTGGCGGACCTCGAGCGGATCGGTGCTGCGGGAAGCCGGTCCGGCGTTGCGCTGGCGCTGGCGGGATGCGAGGGCATGGATCGGGAAGCGCCGCGCCTTTCTCGCCATCGGCGTGCCGCTGATCCTGATCCCGCCGCTGGTGGCGCTGCTGCTGCGCCGGCCCGATATGCTGCCCGGTTACGAAGCCAGCGATACGGTGGTCGACGCCCAGGTCGCCGCCCTGCTCAAGGGCGAGCAACTGGTGCCGCCGGCCGCGCTGCCGCCGGTCGCCTTCAATACTCGCGAAGTCGAGCTGGTGCGGCCGATGCTGGTGGACGCCAGCCGCAACTGGGGCCTCATGCATCCCGACTTCAACCAGCGCCTGCTGCTGGTCTTTCGCATCATGAAGGAGAAATACGGCTACGAGATGGCGCTGCTGGAGGGCTACCGCAGCCCGGCGCGGCAGGACATGCTGGCGAAGATGGGTTCGGCGGTGACGAATGCGCGCGCCTTCCAGAGCTGGCACCAATATGGGCTGGCGGCCGACTGCGCCTTCCTGCGCGACGGCAAACTGGTGATCTCCGAAAAGGACCCGTGGGCGATGCGCGGCTACCAGTTGTACGGCGAGGTCGCGGAATCGCTGGGGCTGACCTGGGGCGGGCGCTGGGCCATGATGGACCTCGGCCATACCGAACTGCGCCTGCGCGGGGTGATGCGGCGCTGACGAGACATGGTCCCGTGCCATTGTTCGAACGCAAGATTCAGCCGGGAAATAGTGCCAACATTGCCTGTGGCATTCCATTCAACTCTCTGAACCGAACCCACTATGGCCCGACTCTGGCAGTTCCTCACCAACCGCCGCGTAATGGCCGTGATCGGGATTGCCGCCCTCGCGGCTTTCCTCTTCCTCGGCGCGGAATCGCTCGAAGTGGCGGCCATCTGGGCCGTGCTCGCCGGCCTGCTCCTGCTGGCCGCCTGGGGTATCTGGTGGCTGGCGCGCAGCTGGTGGCGCAAGCGCGAAGCAAACCGCCTGAGCGAGGCGATCGTCGCCCAGGCCGACAATGCCAGGCGCGACGATGCGCCGATGCTGCGCAAGAGCATGCTGGAGGCGATCAACACGATCAAGACCTCCAAGCTGGGGCTGACGCGCGGCGCCCAGGCCCTGTACGAACTGCCCTGGTACATGATCATCGGGAACCCGGCGGCGGGAAAAAGCAGCGCGATCAAGCATTCGGGGCTGACCTTCCCGATCCCCGGCAGCAAGGCGGTGCAGGGCGTGGGCGGCACCCGCAACTGCGACTGGTTCTTCACCACCGACGGCATCCTCCTCGACACCGCCGGCCGCTATTCGGTGTTCGAAGCCGACCGATCCGAGTGGTTCAGCTTCCTCGACCTGCTGCGCCGCCATCGCCGGCGCGCGCCGATCAATGGCATCATCATCGCCGTCAGCGTCGCCGAACTGGGGAGCGGGTCGCCGGAAGCCTCGATCGAGCTGGCCAAGAGCCTGCGCACCCGGGTCCAGGAACTGACCGAGCGGCTGGGCGTGCACGCGCCGGTGTACGTGGTGTTCACCAAGGCCGACCTGATCGCCGGCTTTTCCGACTTCTTCCACGACAGCGACCGCGCCGAGCGCGAGCGCGTGTGGGGCGCGACCCAGCGCTACAACCGGCGCAGCACGCCGCAGGACGTGCTGGCTTTCTTCGACGTCCACTTCGACGAGCTGTACGACGGCCTCAAGGAAATGAGCCTGGCCACCATGGCCGGTAACCGCAGCACCAACATGCGTCCGGGCGTGTTCACCTTCCCGCTCGAATTTGCCTCGCTCAAGCCGCAGCTGCGCGCCTTCCTCGCCACCCTGTTCGAAGAGAACACCTGGCAGTTCAAGCCGGTCATGCGCGGCTTTTACTTCACCAGCGCGCTGCAGGAAGGCTTCGTCGAGAACCTGTCGTCGCACCGCGTGGCCAGCCGCTTCGACCTGCAGCTCAAAGGCGGCGAGCAGAAAGGCGAGCAGCTTGAAGAGCAGTCGGGATTCTTCCTGCTCGACCTGTTCCGCAAGGTGATCTTCGCCGATAAAGACCTGGTCAAGCGCTACACCAGCCCCGCCGCGACGCGGGTGAAATACGCCGCCTTCTTCGCCGCCACCGTGCTGCTGGGCTGCGCGCTGGGCGGCTGGAGCTGGTCCACCATGGGCAACCGCCAGCTGGTGGCCAACGTCCAGGCCAACCTCGACAAGGTCATGAAGATGCAGGCCAGGACCGGCGGCCTGCAATCGCGCCTGGAAGCGCTGGACATTCTGCAGGACCGCATCGAACAGCTGGAAAAATACCGCGCCGACCAGCCGTGGGCGCTGTCCTTCGGCCTGTACCAGGGCGAGGCGCTGGAACGCAAGCTGCGCGACGAATACTTTGCCGGGGTGCGTGAAGTGATGGTGCAGCCGGTGGCCGGCGCGCTCGAAGCGCTGCTGGCCGAGATGAACGCCAACGCCTCCCAGCTCGATCCCAACGCGCAAGCCGCGCCCAGCGCCAAGCCGGGCCAGCCCTACCAGGACGTCTCGGCGACCAACGTCGGCGATGCCTACAACGCGCTGAAGACCTACCTGATGCTGGCCGATAAGAGCCACGCCGAGCCCGGCCACCTGAACGACCAGCTGACCCGCTACTGGCGCGTGTGGCTGCAGGCGAATCGCGGCGGCATGGCGAAGGAACAGATGATCCGCAGCGCCGAGCGCCTGATGACCTTCCACCTGTCGCATATCCAGGACCCGGCCTGGCCGCAGATCACGCCCAAGCTGAGTCTATTGGATACCGCGCGCGAAAACCTGCGCCGCGTGGTGCGCGGCACGCCGGCGCGCGAGCGCGTGTACGCCGATATCCGCACCCGCGCCGCGACGCGCTTCCCGGCGGTGACGGTGGCACGCATCGTCGGCGAGCAGGACCAGGCGCTGGTGGTCGGCAGCCATGCGGTGTCGGGCGCCTTCACCCGCGACGCCTGGGAAAAGTTCGTGCTCGGCGCGATCCGCGAGGCGTCGAACCGCGAGCTGCAAAGCACCGACTGGGTACTGAAGACCGTGGCCAAGGACGACCTCACACTGGAAGGCAGCCCCGAGCAAATCCAGAAGACCCTGATCGACTTGTATAAAGCCGACTATGCGAAGGAGTGGAGCAAGTTCGTGCAAGGCGTCACAATCGCCGACCTGAACGGCTTCGAGGCCAGCGTGCAGGCCATGAACCGGCTCGGCGACCCGCAGACCTCGCCGCTGGCCAAGGTGCTCAAAACGGTCTACGACGAGACTTCCTGGGACGACCCCGGCCAGGCGCGCGTCAACCAGGCCAAGCTGAAGCGCGGACTGATGGGCTGGTTCCGCGAAGTGGTGCTGCGCCAGGCGCCCAGCGAGGCGCGCCAGATTGCCGACGCGGCGGCGCCCATGCCCGCCGGCGTGGCCGGTTCTGCGGCTGCCGGTCCCGTGGGCCGCGAATTTGCCGGCGTCGCCCGCCTGGTCGGCGTGAAGGAGAAGGACGCCTCGCTGATGACCGGCTACCTGGACGCGCTGTCGAAGCTGCGTTCGCGCCTGAACCAGTTGAAGAACCAGGGCGACCCCGGCCCCGGCGCCAAGCAGCTGATGCAGCAGACCCTGGAAGGCAACGGCTCCGAACTGGCCGAGGCCCTGAAATACGTCGACGAGCAGATGCTGACCGGGATGACCGACGCCCAGAAGCAGATGCTGCGCCCGTTGCTGGTGCGGCCGCTGGTGCAGACTTTCGCCATGATCGTGCTGCCGTCCGAGTCCGAGATCAACAAGACCTGGCAGGCGCAGGTGGTCGAGCCGTTCCAGAAGAACCTGGCCGGCAAAGCACCGTTCTCGCCGGGGGCGCAGCTGCAGGCGGGGGCTGCCGAGATCGGCCAGGTGTTCGGTCCGGATGGCGCGGTGGCCAAGTTCGTGTCCACGACCATGGGGCCGCTGGTGGTGCGGCGCGGCGACGTGCTGACCAGCCGCACCTGGGCCGACATCGGCGTCACCCTCGCGCCGCAGGTGGTGAGCGGCTTCCCGGGCTGGATTGCGCCACTGTCTGCCAACGGCGTGGCCACCGGTGGTGGTCCGCAGACCGTGTTCCAGCTGCTGCCGATGACTGCGCCCGGCATCACCGAATACACGGTCGAGATCGACGGGCAGCAGCTGCGCTACCGGAATACGCAGCCGGCCTGGGTGAACATGGTGCATCCGGGGCCGCAGGGCACGAGCGGGGCCAAGGTCAGTGCAGTTACCTTCGACGGCCGCACGGTCGAACTGTTCAACGTGCCGGGGGAGCTCGGCCTGGAAAAGCTCATTGGCGCCGCCCAGAAGAATAAAATCAGCCAAGGTGTGCACGAGCTGCGCTGGAGCGCGAGCAACGTGACGGTCGCCGTCACGCTGAAGCTGGTCAGCAGTGCCGCCAGCACCGGCGACGGCCAGGCCAGCCGCGGTTTCAACGGCCTGCGCCTGCCCGACAGCGTGGTCGGCCGCGCCGCTGTCGGCGCCAGCAATCCGCAACTGGCGGGAGCCGCGCAATGACGCGCAGCGCCGCCTCGCCCCGGATCGGCTACTTCGGCAAGATCCCGGCGCGCAGCGACTTCGTCAAGGTCGGCGACGACCAGCCGGCGCTCGGCATGCTGGACGACTGGCTGGCCCAGGTCATGACCCGCTTGCCGAACGACGCCCGCTGGAAGATCTACTACGATGCCTCGCCGCCGGTCAGCTTCGCCTTCGTCGGCCCGAGCCGACGCCACGCGATTGCTGGTCACCTGGTGGCGAGCCGCGACCGCTCCGGACGCCGCTTCCCTTTCCTGATGATGCGCACCGTCGAGGTGCCCGACCCGGCCGCCTTCGTGGCGCGCTGCCCGCTGGCCTTCGGGCCACTGTGGGATTACCTCGAATCGATGGCGCCACGCGTGCTCGAGACCATGGAGCCCGGTCCGCACCTGCATGCGATCGCGGATGCCGCGGTGGCGCTGGGCGAGCACGAGGCGCCCTTCGACGAGTTCCTGGCAATGTCGACGGTCAGCTCGCTGTCCGGCAGCCTCGAACTGGAGGCGAACCGCCTGATCCTCGGCCTCGGCCTGCTGCTGCAGCCGGTCATGCACAGCCACCCGGCTTCGCTGCAAAAAAGCCTGGTGCTGCCGCTGCCGCGCGATGCCGGCGCCGCGGCGCGCTGCCAGGTCGCGGCGTTCTGGCTGGAGCTGGTCACGCCCTTCATCCGCCGCACCGCCTTCGACCTGGTGCTGTTCGTGACCCTGGTCGCCGAGCGGCCGGCGCTGGTGATCGGCTTCGGCGCCGCCGCCGCCGAGACCCTGCACGGCATCGTCGATCCGCTGGCCGGGCGCGAGCAGCAGGTGCAGCTGACCGACAACGGCTGGATCGACGAACAGCTGGGCATCGACATCGACGTGCGCGCGCTGGCCAGCTATCTCGAGCAGCCCATGCTGCCGCTGCGCCTGGCGCGCGAACTGTTCCTGAAGACCTTCATCGGAGCCGCCTCGTGAAGCCAACCATGTTTATCCTTGCCGCCGGCCTGGCCGCGGCGCCCGCCCTCGCCGATAACGCCGCTTCGGCTGCCGCCACCGCGCCGATCGTGGTCTCCGGCACGGTCGCGGACGATGCCAGCAAGGCGGCGCTGCTGGGGCGCCTGCGCGCCGTCTACGGTCCCGAGCGCGTGGTCGACCAGCTGGCGGTGGGCCGGGTGTCGGCGCCGCCGAACTGGAACGAGCATGTCGCGCGCCTGATCGGACCGAACCTGAAGCTCGTCACGCGCGGCCAGCTGCAAGTCGACGGCACCAGCGTCAGCCTGCGCGGCGACGTCGCCAGCGAAGCGCAGAAACAGCAGATCGCCGGCGACCTGGCAATGAACCTGGACCCCAGCTACACGGTCAACAACGGCCTGCGTGTGGCGGTGTCCGAGCAGGGCATGCTGGACGCGGCGCTGGCCAACCGCATCATCGAATTCGAGTCGGGCAAGGCGGAGCTGGCGGACTCCGGCAAGCTCATTCTCGACCAGATGAGCGCCGTCCTGCTGCGGCTGAAGGACAAGAAGGTGGAGGTGATCGGCCACACCGACAACGCCGGCTCGCGCGCCGGCAATCTCTCGCTGAGCCAGGCCCGCGCCGAAGCGGTGAAGGCCTACGTGATCGGGCGTGGCGTGAAGGCCGACATGGTGTCGGTGTCGGGCGAAGGACCGGACCGGCCGGTGGCCGACAACCGCACGCCAGAAGGCCGGGCGCGCAACCGGCGCATCGAGTTCAAGGTCGTGCAATAAAGCTTGATAAAACCTGAACCGGGGTCAGACACTGGTGCATCGCGCAGTCTGACCCCGGTTTGCGTTTTGCCAAACGGCTCAAGGCAGCGTGATCGTCACGTTCGCCGACTGCGGCGGCAGTTTCACCAGGTCGTTGTAGCCAGCCAGTGCCCGGTCCGTCTCGTGCGCCAGCGCGGTGCGGAAGCCCAGGTAGCCGCCCAGGGCCGTCACCGCGAATACCATCGTCAGCGCCCACAGCGACAGGTCGCTGCCCAGCTTGTGCACGATCTGGTCGGGGCGCTCGGCGTGCGGAGCGAAGCCGCGGTTCTTGCCGCGCATGCGGGCGATCTCGTCGCCCAGGCGCGCGGTCAGGTAGTTCAGCTTGTCCCGGCCGTCCAGCGCGAAGCGTCCCTCGAAGCCGAGCAGCAGGCAGACGTGGAAGACTTCCAGCGCCTGCAGGTGCACGGCGCCCTTCGCGCGCAGGTCCTCCAGACGCTGGAAGAAGTGCTCGCCGGCGAGCTGGTCGCCGAACAGGCGCAGCTGCAGCGGACGGGTCTCCCAGGCTTCGCGGATCTCGTAGTCGGAGCGCAGGATGATCTCGTCGACCGCCGCGCAGAACGCGTACTTGGCCGCGGTGACGTCGTCGGCCGGCACGCCCAGCGCCTTGGCATTGCGGTCGACATCGCCGAGAAAGCGCGTCATGTGGTCGGCGAAGGCAGTCTTGTCCTGCGGGCCGTTGCCGTTCTTCAGCAGGAACAGCGCATAGAAGCCCTCGTACATGATGTCGACCAGGGAGGTGGGGGCGCTGCCGGCGGCGTTGCGGCTGCCGGGCTGCGGCGGCGCGGCGCGCCTTTCGACGTGATGGCTCATGCTGCGATTCCGATGAGTTCGAGTTTGAGGTCGCGAATCCCGTTCGGCACATAGATCGAGATCGCCTGGGCTTTGAGCATGCTTTCGTACAGCACGCCGCGGTTTTCCAGCACAAAGTAATAGGTGTCGGGGCGTACCGGCACCGCGCTCGGCACCTGCGGCGCGTGCACCAGGCGCACGCCCGGCATGGCCGACAGCACCAGCTTGTCGACGTCCTCGGGAGCGCCGATCTTGAAGCGCAGCGGCACGATCTCGACCAGCTGCAGGGCCGGCATGTCGGCCGCCACGCCCAGGTAGAGCGTGGTCTGGCCGTTGATCTTGCCCGAGTCGAGCGCACCCAGGTGGTAGGAGGGGCGTTCGTTCGTCAGCGCGATCGAGAAGTACTTCGACGAGATCACGGTGTCGAGCAGGTCGCGCAGGATGGTGTCCAGGCGCGCGAAGGCGGGGCCCGGGTCCTGGTGCGCGTAGGCCGGCAGGTCTTCGAGCTTGCTGCTGCGCGAGAAGGTCATCAGGCCGCCAGCGAGGCCGAGCAGCTCATGGAACAGGCGCTCGGGATGCAGTTCGCGGTGCGCCAGGAAATGGGTCAGCCCGGCGTAGCCGCTGCTGACGGTGTGCAGCAGCCAGAACGAGGCGACGTCGCCGCCGCGTAGTTCGATCACGTTCTTGCTCGGCTCGCGGTAGTGCCCGTACAGCGCATGCACCTTGGCCAGCAGCTTCTCCATCAGCCGCGTCAGCATGCCATGCAGGCCGGGCGCCCCATCGATCGACAGGCTGGGCGGCACGAAGCCGTGGTCGACTTCGAAGCCGCCCAGCGGCAGGCGGCGCAGGCGCACCAGCGGGATGGTCTCGTAGGGCTCGAGCGGTTCCAGTTCCGACACCAGGCGCAGGCTGCGCGTCAGGTAGGCGACCGGCGCGCTGGCGGCATCGGTGAACAGGTCGAAGGTATCGTGTTCGTGCTGGCCGAAGCGGGTGTCCAGGCGCGATTCGCCGCGCGCGGCGCAGTTCTCGCCGTGGTCCTTGAGCGCCGGCAGGGCAGCGTGGAAGGTGAGCGTCTGCACCGACGGCGGCAGTTCGCCGAGCCGGACCTGGGGCGGCAGGGCGTCGCGGTCGGGAGCGTGCAGGATCTCGCCGTCGGGGAAGATCAGCGACAGGCCGGTAATGCGCAGGGTGTCGGCTTTCAGCGCGTCGAGGTCGATCTCGAGCTTGCGCACGCCCCAGCAATACGGGTGCAGGGCGCTGGCGGTGTCGTTCAGGCGCGCCTCGTGGTAGCGGTCCTGCTGCTGGAAGTGCTGGGGCCGCAGGAACAGTCCCTCGCCCCACAGCACCTTCGATGGTGGTTTCACGGATGCCTCCTGCGAAGTGTCACAAATCTCTAGCTTGGAGGAAACCACAGGGACTTCATTGACACCGGACAAGGCCGCCGCCCGCAGCGGGGCTGCTCCCCACACCGTTGCTGCGCATCGCGCAGGCGTGCAGACCGATTGTCACGCCGGCCTTTTCCGCCTCGGGCGCGGCGAAGGCCAGGCGCCAGCCCTGGGCCGGCGGCGAATGGAAGAGGGCGACCACGCCGAGCCAACCCACCTCGCGCGGCAGGGTTTCGTTGAGTTCCAGTTGCTGGCCGGGCACCAGGGTCAGTTCGCGCACCTCGAGCAGGTCGGCGCCCAGCGCTTCGCGCTCGCTCTGCGGCGTCAGGAAGGCGGCATACGGCGCCTGCTCGAAGGCGGTGCGCTGGCGCAGCTTGTAGACCCGTACCAGCAGCGCCAGCGATTGGCCGCGCGCATCGAGATTCAGGCGCTTGGCCGCATGCAGGCGCACGGCGACCTTGCGCGGCGGCTGCTGGGCTTCCGGCAGCGGCGGCGGTTTGCGCAGGCCGGTGGCTTCGAGCAGCCCGCCGGACGAGGAACCGGCGCCGCCGGCGCAAGCAGCCAGCAGGACGCTAAGAAGAAGCACGGAAAGGCGGACAGGAGCCATGGCGTAGTGTTGCCCTCGGTAAATGGATCGTCAGCGACATTTAACGGGGATCGGCCTCCGCACGCGCTGACCCGGCGCAACGAGCGCTTCGACGACACGCAAGGACTGGGGAAACTTCCGTTGATGCCACGCAATTCTTTCGAGAAACCGCGCGCCAATAATGGCGCTTGATTTCACCTAGGGAGAGCCAGATGAAGTTCCAACGCCTGATGCCGAGTCTAGTCTGTATCGCGATCCTGTCGGCCTGCGCCAGCGGTGGCCAGGGATCCGGCAGCGCCAAGCCGGCACCCACCATGGCCGCCGCGATGGCCGAGGTCGACGCCGCCGTGCTGGCCGGCCAGACCGACAAAGCCTATGCGCTGCTGAAAAGCGCCGGCAGCACCTTCCCGGTCGACAAGACGCCGTGGGTGAGGATGGCCCAGATGCGCTTCGACAGCACCGATTACGGCGAAGCCATCGTCAGCGCTCTGGAAGCGCTGGAGCGGGATCCCGACGACACGCTGGCCAACAGCATCGTCGCCGTCAGCGGCCTGCGCGTGACCAGCAAGGCGCTGGCCGACCTGAGCCAGAAGAACAACCTGAGCGGCAATGTGCGCACCGAGGCCCAGGAGCTGGCCAAGCTGCTGCGCACCAGCCTGAACGAAGAGGTGCTGGTGTCGAACGGCGCGCGCCCGGCCGCAGTGCGTCCGAAAGACACGACCGGCAAGAAGGCGATCAGCTCCTCGTCCGGCGCGCGCCCGGCCAGCAACGACCCCTTCGGCGCGCTCAAGTAAAACCTTCTACCCAGCCTGGAGCCGACATGCCCAAGAATGAAAGCGTGCAGAAACGCCTGCAGAAAGTACGCGCTCCGCGCGTGCAGATGACCTATGACGTCGAGATCGGCGACGCCATCGAGAACAAGGAGCTGCCCTTCGTGGTCGGCGTGCTGGGCGACTTCGGCAGCGATCCGGACGCCGCCAAGAAGCGCCTGAAGGACCGCAATTTCGTCAGCGTCGATGCCGACAACTTCGACGAGGTACTGAACGCGGTCGCGCCAGTGGCCAACTTCCGCGTCGAGAACCACCTGTCGGAAGAGGGCGGCGAATTCGCGGTCAGCCTGCAGTTCCGCGAGATGGCCGACTTCCGGCCGGAGTCGGTGGTGCAGCAGGTGGCGCCGCTCAAGGGCCTGCTGGATGCGCGCAGCAAACTGGCCGACCTGCGCAACAAGCTGGCCGGGAACGACAAGCTGGAAGACATCCTGAACGACGTGCTGACCAACACCGAAAAGCTGGACAGCCTGCGCAAGACCAAGGAGGAACAATAATGGCGGCGATCCTGGACAGCGTGACAAGCCCGGAAGCGGCGCAGGCGCTCGAGCTGGACACTGGCCTGCTCGACCAGATCGTCGAGCAGAGCAGGGTGGCGAAGTCCAGCAGCGAGCACGAACGCGCGCGCGACATCATTTCCGAGCTGGTGACCCAGGTGATGGAAGGCACCATGGTCATCTCCAGCAACCTGTCGGCGACCATCGATGCGCGCCTGGCGGAGCTGGACCGCATGATTTCAAGCCAGCTCTCGGCCATCATGCACGCGCCCGAATTCCAGAAGCTGGAACGCAGCTGGACCGGCCTGAATTACCTGGTGCGGAACACCTCGACCTCGACCAATCTGCAGATCCGCATGCTCAACGCCACCAAGCGCGAGCTGGTGAAGGACTTCCAGTCGGCGCTGGAATTCGACCAGAGCAGCCTGTTCAAGAAAATCTACGAAGAGGAATTCGGCACCTTCGGCGGCGCACCCTACGGCGCCCTGATCGGCGATTTCGAGATCAGCCGCCAGCCCGAAGATGTCTACTTCCTCGAACAGATGTCGCACGTGGCCGCGGCCAGCCACGCGCCCTTCATCACCTCCGCCGCGCCGGAACTGTTCGGCGTCGAGAGCTTCGGCGACCTCGGCAAGCCGCGCGACCTGGCCAAGGTCTTCGACACCGTCGAATACGCGAAGTGGAAGGCGTTCCGCGAATCGGAAGACTCGCGCTACGTCGGCCTGACTCTGCCGCGCTTCCTGGGCCGCCTGCCGTACAACCCGATGGACGGCATGGCCACCGAAGGCTTCAACTTCGTCGAGGACGTCGACGGCAGCGACCACCAGAAGTACCTGTGGTGTAACGCGGCCTATGCCTTCGCCTCCAAGCTGACCAAGGCTTTCGAAGACTATGGCTGGTGCGCGGCGATCCGCGGCGTCGAAGGCGGCGGCCTGGTCGAGAACCTGCCGACCCACACCTTCAAGACCGACGAAGGCGAGGTCGCGCTGAAGTGCCCGACCGAGCTGGCGATCACCGACCGCCGCGAGAAGGAGCTGTCGGACCTCGGCTTCATCTCGCTGGTGCACTGCAAGAACACCTCCTACGCCGCCTTCTTCGGCGCGCAGTCGGCGCAGAAGGCACGCAAGTACGCCAACGACGCCGCCAACGCCAACGCGCTGCTGTCTTCGCAGCTGCAGTACATCTTCGCGGTCTCGCGCATCGCCCACTACATGAAGGCCATGATGCGCGACAAGATCGGCAGCTTCGCCGCCGCCTCGAATGTCGAGGATTACCTGAATCGCTGGCTGACCCAATATGTGCTGCTGGACGATAACGCCAGCCAGGAACAGAAGGCCCAGTTCCCGCTGCGCGAAGCCAGCGTGCAGGTGGCGGAAGTGCCGGGCCGCCCCGGCGTCTACCGCGCGGTGTCCTTCCTGCGTCCGCACTTCCAGCTCGACGAGCTGTCCGTTTCGCTCCGACTGGTCGCGGAGTTGCCGCAGTCGACCAAATCCTGATTCATTCACCCACCAAGACTGGAGTAAGAAATGGCGATAGACGTGTACCTGCAAATCGACGGCATCAAGGGCGAGTCGGCCGACGACAAGCACAAGGACTGGATCGAGTGCAAATCGGTGAACTGGGGCGTGATCCAGCCGAAGTCGGCGACCTCCTCGACCGGCGGCGGCCACACCGCCGAGCGCTGCGAACACGAGGAAATCGCGATCACCAAGCTGGCCGACCTGTCCTCGCCGGTGCTGCTGCAGACCTGCTCGTCCGGCAAGACCATCCCCAAGGCCAAGCTCGAGTTCATGCGCGCCGACGGCCAGGGCGAACGGGTCAAGTACTTCGAGATCGAACTCGAAAACGTGCTGATCGGCTCGATCAAGCCGGGCGTGGAGGAAGGCGACTTCATGTCCGAGCACGTCGGCCTGAAGTTCTCGAAGGTGAAGTGGAAGTACACCCAGCAGAAGATCGGCGGCGGCTCCGGCGGCAATACATCGGGCGGCTGGGACCTGTCCGCCAATAAGGTGGCCTGAGTCCACAAGTAATTGCGTTCTTCCTGCGCTTCGTTGCCAGCGCGCTTGCCGCGGCCTCGTGCCGCGGTCTTTTTTGGAGCAGCGATGACAGCCTATGTCCCCGGCCTGCTGGACCGCCTGATGGGAGAAACCGGCAGCGGCAGCACCCGCGGCGCCGTCGAGCAGCTCAAGGACAGCCTGGCGCGCGAGCTCGAAACCCTGCTCAATACGCGCCTCGGCTTTCCGTCCGGGCGCTTCGATACCACCCCCGAGGTGCGCTCCTCGATCCTGAATTACGGCCTGGCCGACTTCGCGGGCTTTTGCCTGTCCAGCAGCGAAGACCGGGCTGCCATCTGCGCCAGCCTGAAGGACGCGATCGAGCGCCATGAGCCGCGCCTGAAGAACGTCAGCGCTTCGCTGGAACGCGAAGCCGGCAGCGTAAACCGGCTCCACTTCGTCATCCACGCCACCCTGCACCTGGCCGATGGCAGCGAGCCGGTCGACTTCAATGCTGTCCTCCAGCCCTCGAATCTGCATTACGCGATCGCGAAAGAAAGGAATAGACGATGGACATCAACCTGAAGACCCTGATCGGCAAGCTGAACGACACCACCCGCGCGGCGGCCACGCGCGCGGCCGGGATCTGCGTCGGCTTCGGCCAGTACGAGGTCGACATCGAGCACCTGTTCCTGGCCTTGCTGGAACAGCCGGCCAGCGATTTCGTGCTGGCCGCGCGCGCCGCCGGGATCGGCCTGACGGCCCTGGAAACCGACTTGCGCAAGGAAGTCGAGCGCATGCCGGGCGGCAGCGGCCGCACGCCGGTGTTCTCGCGCCACCTGCCGGTGCTGTTCGAACATGCGTGGCTGATCGCTTCCCTGGGTCAGCCGGCGCCGGGCCAGGAACAGCGCATCCGCAGCGGCCACCTGCTGCTGGCGCTGCTGGCCGAACCCGGCCTGGCGCAATTGGCCCAGCGCGCCTCGCGCTGTTTCATGGACTTCCCGCTCGACCGCCTGAAGCACGACTTCGACAAGCTCACGCGCGGTTCCTGCGAAGCGCCGGCGCTGACGGACAATGCGCAGGCGCGGGGCAAGGCGGGCGGCGACCCGGTTGGCGAGCTGCAGTCGAGCGCGCCCGGCAGGACGCCCGCGCTCGACCAGTACACGACCTGCCTGACGGCGCGTGCGCGCGAGGGCAAGGTCGATCCGGTGATCGGCCGCGATGCCGAGATCCGCCAGGCGATCGACATCCTGATGCGCCGCCGCCAGAACAACCCGATCCTGACCGGTGAGGCCGGCGTCGGCAAGACCGCGGTGGTCGAAGGACTGGCGCTGCGCATCGCCCAGGGCGACGTGCCGGACGTGCTGCGCGGGGTCGAGATCCACACCCTCGATATGGGCCTGCTGCAGGCCGGCGCCAGCGTCAAGGGCGAGTTCGAGAACCGTCTGAAAAACGTGATCGAGGAGGTCGGCAAAAGCCTGCACCCGATCATCCTGTTCATCGACGAGGCCCACACCATGATCGGCGCCGGCGGCGCGGCCGGCCAGAACGACGCCGCCAACCTGCTCAAGCCGGCCCTGGCGCGCGGCGAACTGCGCACCATCGCCGCCACCACCTGGGGCGAGTACAAAAAGTATTTCGAGAAGGATGCCGCACTGGCGCGCCGCTTCCAGGTGGTGAAGGTCGAGGAGCCGAGCGAGGACACCGCCTGCGCCATGCTGCGCGCGATGGCCCCGCTGATGGAGAAGCACTTCGGCGTGCGCATCTTCGACGAGGCGATCCGTGAAGCGGTGCGGCTGTCGCACCGCTACATCAGCGGACGCCAGCTGCCGGACAAGGCGATCAGCGTGCTGGACACCGCCTGCGCCAAGGTCGCCCTGGGCCAGAAGGCGACGCCGGCCGCGCTGGAGGAAGCGACCCGCGGCCTGGAACGGCTCGATGCGCGCATCGCCGTATTGGTGCGCGAGGAGAGCGGCGGCGCCGACCATGCTTCGATGTTGACGGCATTACGCGCCGAGCGCGAGGCCGGCCTGCAGGAACAGGAACGCCTGCGTGCGCAATGGGACCGCGAACAGGCGATATCAAGCGAAATCCACGCCACGCGCACGCGTCTCGAAGCCGGCGATGGTAACAGCGCAGCCTTGCAAACGCTGATCGCCGAGCTGCGCGAGCTGCAGGGCGAGACCCCGCTGGTGCCGCTGCAGGTCGACGGACACACGGTGGCCGGCATCGTCGCCAGCTGGACCGGCATCCCGCTCGGCCGCATGGTGAAGGACGAGATCCGCACCGTGATGAACCTGCAGGGCATGCTGGACGAGCGCATCCTGGGCCAGCAGCATGCCAGCGCCATCGTCGCCCAGCGTGTGCGCACCGCGCGCGCCAACCTCGAAGACCCGAACAAGCCGAAGGGCGTATTCCTGTTCGTCGGCACTTCCGGCGTCGGCAAGACCGAGACCGCGCTGGCGCTGGCCGACCTGCTGTACGGCGGCGAGAAGAAGCTGGTCACCATCAACATGAGCGAGTACCAGGAAGCGCACAGCGTGTCCGGCCTGAAGGGTTCGCCGCCGGGCTATGTCGGCTACGGCGAGGGCGGCGTGCTGACCGAAGCCGTGCGCCGCAACCCGTACAGCGTGGTGCTGCTCGACGAGGTGGAGAAAGCGCACAGCGATGTGCTGGAACTGTTCTTCCAGGTCTTCGACAAGGGGGTGCTCGACGACGCCGAGGGGCGCCAGATCGACTTCCGCAACACCATCATCATCCTGACCTCGAACGCGGCTTCCTCGCAGATCATGCAGGCCTGCCTGAACAAACCCGCCGGCGAGCGCCCGACGCCGGACCAGTTGGCAGAGCTGATCCGGCCCGGCCTGATGAAGCACTTCAAGCCGGCCTTCCTCGGGCGCCTGACGGTGGTGCCGTTCTACCCGATCGACGACGAGGTGCTGGCCAACATCATCCGGCTCAAGCTGGAACGCATCAAGGCGCGGGTGGCCACGAACCACAATGCCGCCTTCCTGTACGACGAAGCCTTGATCAACGCCGTGCTGGCGCGTTGCACCGAAGTCGATTCCGGCGCACGCAACGTCGACACCATCCTGAACGGCACGCTGCTGCCCGAGATCGCCGACAACGTGCTGGCGGCGATGGCCGCGGGCGGGGCCATCCGCCAGATCAAGGTCAGCGCGACCAAGGCCGGCAAGATCAAGTACGCCGTCGAGCCGGCGTGAGGAGGGCAGCATGCTGAACATGGAAAAGCTGCTGGCGCCGGTCTCGCCCGAACGGCCCTGCGGCGAGGACCTGGCCTTCTCGCGCGAGATCGACGAGATCGTGCGGGCACGCCAGGCCGACGATCCCTCGATCGAGCAGGGCGCCTGGGTCACGGAGCTGAAGGAGGCGGACTGGAAGTTCGTGGCCAGGCAGTGCGCCCAACTGATCGAAAAGCGCAGCAAGGACTTGCAGCTGGCGGTGTGGCTGGCCGAGGCCGCGGCCCGCACCGATGGCTTGAAAGGTCTGGCCGACAGCCTGGTCCTGATCGCGGCCCTGTGCGACCGCTACTGGGACGGCCTGTACCCGCTGCCGGACGAGGATGGCGTCGAGCGGCGCATCGGCAACCTGTCGTGGATGGCTTCGCGCATCGCGCCGCTGCTGCGCGAGATCCCGCTGACGGAGGGCCAAAGCGGGCAGGGCGGCCACGCGCTGCGCGATTTCGACGTCGCCCGCATGCGCGGCGGCGATGATCTGGCCAAGCTGGAAGCGGCCAAGGCGCGCAGCGCTTCCGCTTTCTACGAAGCCTTGCTGCGCGACTGCGAGCACTGCGCCGGCGCGCTCGAACGCATCGAGCACAGCGTCGACGCGCGCCTGGGCGTGGACGGCCCGAGCTTCAGCGCGGCCAAGTCCGGCCTGCAGAGCGTGATGCTGTTCGTGAAGCCGATGGTGAAGGAGGGCGGCAAGGCGGCGGACAAGTCGGGCAAGCCCGGCGAGGCGGCGTCGGCGGCTTCAGCGCAGCCCGCGCCGCAGATGGCGGCGGCGGCCGAAGCCGCAGGCGCCGTCCCGGCCGGCCCGCTGCAATCGCGCGAGCATGCAATCGCCCAGCTGCGCGAAGTCGCCGCATTCTTCCGCCGCACCGAGCCGCACAGCCCGGTCGCCTACCTGGCCGACAAGGCTGCGCACTGGGGCGAGCAACCGCTGCACGTGTGGCTGCGCTCGGTGGTGAAGGACGATGCCTCGTTCGCCCACATCGAAGAGATGCTGGGCGTCGCGCCGCCTGCGGGAAGCTGAGGCGGCGCAGGCAGGGCGGGTCAGGACTTCGGTGCCTGGCCCGCAGCGGCCCCCAGCTGCGACGTGGCGCGCGCCACCTGTTCCTCAACGCGGCGCATGGCATCGCGGGTCGACTGGGTGACCTGCTCGTAGCCCTTGAAGGCATTGTCGATCGCGGCCTTGATGATCTCGACCGCATTCTCCTGGCCCGGCTTGACGTTCTGGGTGACGTCGTAGATCAGCGCCGACAGCGTGTTCTTCGCTTCCACCAGGTGGGTGTCGGCGGCCTGCTGGAAGTCGGTCTGGATGTCGGCGATGATGCGGCGCAGTTCCTCGCCGTAGGCCTGCGCATTCTGCACGCCCGGCTGCATCTGCGACTGCAGCGTGTCCATCGCCGCTTTCGGGTCGCTCGCCTGGCTCATCTGGCGGCTGGCGGCCATTGCGCCTTCCATCGAATTCTTTGCGGTCTGCATGTTCAGCGCCACCACCTGCTCGACACCCTGCACGGCCTTGCTGGCCAGGGCATTGAAGGTTTCCATCTGCAGTTCGAACAGGGTCTTGGTGGCGTTGGCGAATTGCTCGGGGTTGGTGAACATCGGTGTCTCCTCGGTTGGGTTCTCGGGGGCCGTACTCAATGTTTGTCTTTTTACATTATTTCGCAGTCATGCGGAGTTCGCAACGCGCATCGCGATAGGGGCCGGCGAACTTCGTCCAGCCCTCGCCGAGCGGCGTCTGCGAGCAGACCAGATTGCCGGTGGTCTTGCTGCGCCACTGGTACCAGGGGGCAGGCCCGGCATGCAGGAGCGCTGGGGCGGCGAGCGCCAGGGCCAGCAGGGAAACGCAGATTCTCTTCATGTGGCCGAGCTTGAGGGCAGCCGGCCGCCAAGTCAAGCGGACCGACCCATTTGAGCTTCCCACGATGGGAAGGTGTATCCTGTACAGGACATGGGAGAAGACGATGCTGAATATCGGCGAAGCGGCGCAGGCCTCGGGCGTGTCCGCCAAGATGATCCGCCATTACGAATCGATCGGGCTGCTGCCGGCGGCGCGGCGCACGGCTGCCGGGTATCGCGTCTACGGCGAGCAGGAAGTCCGCGTGCTGCAGTTCATCCACCGCGGCCGCGCGCTCGGCTTCCCGCTGGAGCGGATCGCCGAGCTGCTGGCCCTGTGGCAGGACCCCGGCCGGGCCAGCGCCGAGGTGCGCCAACTGGCCGAACAGCATATCGCGGAGCTGAACCGCAAGATCGAGGAACTGCAGGCGATGAAGCGCACGCTGGAGGCGCTGGCCCGCTCCTGCCACGGCGACCAGCGCTCGGACTGCCCGATCCTCGACGACCTGGCCACGCACTGACGGGCCGGCATGCGCATCCAGACCCTGCTGCTGTCCCTGTGCGTGCTGATTCTGCTTGGCGCGGCCGCCACCTGGCTCGCCGGCTCCTCGCTGATCGCGGTGCGGCGCCAGCATGTCGGCCCGGCGCCGTGGCCGCAGGCGCAGGCAGTCTCGCTGGCCGCCGGCCCGCAGATGCGGGTCGAAGGCTGGTACCTGGCGGGCAGCGGCCGCGGCGCGGTCCTGCTGCTGCACGGGATCCGCAGCGACCGCCGTGCGATGATCGGGCGCGCGCGCTTCCTGCACGCGCAGGGCTATGGCGTGCTGCTGGCCGATCTGCCGGGACAGGGCGAGAGCCTGGCGCCGGCGGTGACTTTCGGGCTGCGCGAAGCGGATGGGGTGCGGGTGGCGCTGGCATGGCTGCGCAGCCAGGCGCCGGGGCAGCGCATCGGCGTGATCGGCACTTCGCTGGGCGCCGCGTCACTGGTGCTGTGCCGCGATTGTCCGCCGGTCGATGCGGTGGTGCTCGAATCGATGTATCCGACCATCGAGGAAGCGGTCGAGGACAGGCTGCGGATGCGTCTCGGCGTGCTGGGCAAGCCGCTGGCGAAGCTGCTGCTGTGGCAGTTGCCGCTGCGGCTCGCTATCCAGCCAGCCCAGCTGCATCCGATCGCGCGCCTGCCGGAGGTGAAAGCGCCGCTGCTGATCGCGGCCGGCAGCGCCGACCGCCATACGACGCTGGCGGAAACGCAGCGCCTGTTCGCCGCCGCGCCCGAGCCGAAATCGCTGTGGATCGTCGACGGTGCCGAACATGTGGACCTGCATGCGTATGCGCCGGCCGAGTACGAGCGCCGCATCGGCACTTTCCTGGCCCGGCACCTGCGCTGAACCACAAAACGAAAACGCAAAACGCCGCAATCCTTTTGCAAAGATTGCGGCGTTTTGCGCCAGTATTCTGGAAGCTTTATTTCTAAAGCCGGGTAGCATTTGGTGCCCACGGAGGGACTCGAACCCCCACACCTCGCGGCACATGGACCTGAACCATGCGCGTCTACCAATTCCGCCACGTGGGCATACAACTTCGATACCGCTACTACGACTTCAACTTCCGCATGGGCTCGGGGAGCCCATCCTACAGGGTAGCATTTGGTGCCCACGGAGGGACTCGAACCCCCACACCTCGCGGCACATGGACCTGAACCATGCGCGTCTACCAATTCCGCCACGTGGGCATAACAAACTACTGTCGAATCAAACAAGACCGGCTTGGTGCCCACGGAGGGACTCGAACCCCCACACCTCGCGGCACATGGACCTGAACCATGCGCGTCTACCAATTCCGCCACGTGGGCCTGGTCTTGCAATCATCGCTCGACGTTGCCGTCGAATTCCGCTACGATATCAGGCTTTGCCGTTTTGCGCTAGACCAACTTTCGATCTGCATTTTGCCGGCTGCAATCTACCGCAGCAACCTCGCATTCGACTGTGCCGTTTGCGAAGAGACCGAAAGTATAGCGGATGAATGGGAAATGTCAAAGGCCCAATGAAAGGGCAACCTCGACACGCTTGGACGGCGCACGTTAGGCGAATACCCCGGTCCTCCGTTACACTACGCCTGTCTAGGTGTCAATCCAACCAACATTGCGCTGCCGGAAAGTGCGGACACGGCACAGACTTCGGCGCGTCACTGGCTCAACAAGAATAGAAAACGATTTGAAGCACCCAACTCATACCATTCCAAGCCGCGAGGAGATTCTCGGCGTTTTCCGCGATGCCAAGGGGCCGCTCGACAGCGGCACGCTGGCACGCGCCCTGCAGGTGGACCCGGAATCGCAGGGCGTTCTCACCCGTCGCCTGAATGCGATGGAGCGTGACGGCCAGCTTCGCGCGAATCCGGCCGGCCAGTATGCACTGACCGACCATTCCAGTTTTATCTCCGGCCGCGTCAGCGCGCACCGCGACGGCTACGGCTTCGTGATTCCGGACGAGCCGGGCGACGACCTGTTCCTGCCCGATAAAGAGATGCAGAAGGTCCTGCACGGCGACAAAGTGCTGGCGCGTATTGTCGGCACCGACCGCCGCGGCCGTCCCGAAGGCACGATCGTTGAAGTCACCGAGCGCGCGAATACCCATATCATCGGCCGCCTGCTGCAGGAAAACGGCGTCTGGATCGTCGCGCCGGAAGACAAGCGCATCGCCCAGGACATCCTGGTCGACGGCTCGCCGGGCAAGGCGAAATCGGGGCAGGTGGTCAGCGTCGAGCTGATCGAGCAGCCGTCGCGCTTCCGCCAGCCGATCGGCCGCATCGTCGAGGTGCTGGGCGAGCTGGACGACCCCGGCATGGAGATCGAGATCGCGGTGCGCAAGTTCGGCGTGCCGCACGTGTTCTCGCAGGGCGCGATCAAGCAGGCCAACCGGCTGCCGAACGAAGTGGTGGACGCCGACCTGGCCAACCGCGTCGATTTGCGCGACGTGCCGCTGGTAACCATCGACGGCGAAGACGCGCGCGACTTCGACGATGCGGTCTACTGCGAGCCGGTCAAGATCGGCCGCACCAAAGGCTACCGCCTGCTGGTGGCGATCGCCGACGTCAGCCACTACGTCAAGCCCGGCGATGGCCTGGACAACGACGCGATCGAGCGCTCGACTTCGGTCTACTTCCCGCGCCGCGTGATTCCGATGCTGCCGGAGAAGCTGTCGAACGGCCTGTGCTCGCTGAACCCGGCCGTCGACCGCCTGTGCCTGGTGTGCGACATGGTCGTCACCGCCGCCGGCGAAGTCACCGCCTACCAGTTCTACCCGGCCGTGATGCACTCGGCGGCGCGCCTGACCTACAACGAAGTCGCCGCCATCCTCGGCAACACCAAGGGGCCGGAAGCGGGTCGCCGTCCCGGCATCGTGCCGCACCTGCTGAACCTGAACGAGGTGTTCCGCGCGCTGCTGCAGCAACGCCAGGCGCGCGGTGCGATCGATTTCGAGACCACCGAAACCTATATCGTCTGCAATGCGATGGGCAAGATCGAGAAGATCATCCCGCGCACCCGCAACGATGCGCACCGCCTGATCGAGGAATGCATGCTGGCGGCGAACGTCTGCGCGGCCGATTTCCTGATCCGCCACGACCAGCCGAGCACCTTCCGCATCCACGCGGTGCCGACCGAAGAGAAGCTGAACCAGCTGCGCACCTTCCTGAAGCAGGTTGGCCTGAACCTGGGCGGCGGCATGAAGCCGGAAGCGCGCGACTACGCCGAGCTGATGCAGCAGATCAAGGAGCGCCCGGATGCCACCCTGCTGCAGACCATGCTGCTGCGCTCGATGCAGCAGGCGGTGTACAGCCCGGACAACGTCGGCCACTTCGGCCTGGCCTACGAGCATTACGCCCACTTCACCAGCCCGATCCGCCGCTATCCGGACCTGCTGACCCACCGCGCGATCAAGGCGGTCCTGCTGGGCAAGAAGTACGAGCCGACCGGCATCGACCTGTCCAAGCTGAACACGACGGTGTCGAACGCGACCCGCAAGCAGCAGGCCAAGGACAAGGCCGAGGGCAAGCAGAAGGATCCGAAGGACCTGACGATCTGGGATGCGCTGGGCGTGCACTGCTCGGCCAACGAGCGCCGCGCCGACGAAGCCTCGCGCGACGTCGAAAACTGGCTCAAGTGCTACTACATGAAGGACCGCCTGGGCGAATCCTTCACCGGCGTGATCTCGGGCGTGACCCCGTTCGGCATCTTCGTGCAGCTGGACGAGCTGTTCGTCGAGGGCCTGGTGCACGTGACCGCGCTGGGGCAGGATTATTTCGAATACGACGAGGCGCGCCACGAGCTGCGCGGCAAGAACGGCGGCCAGGTCTACGGCCTGACCGGCAAGGTGGCCGTGCAGGTGGCGAAGGTCGACCTCGAAGCACGCAAGATCGACCTGGTACTGGCCCCGGCCGAAGAGCCGATCCCGGCGCCGCTGGAACGCGCCCGTGCTGCCGCCGTCGAGGCGATGAACGGCTCGAAGCCGCCGCGCCGCAGGAAGGCGAAAGCGGAGGCTGGCATGCGGGCTTCCGACCTGCCGGTGGCCGCCGTGCCGGCCTCGCCGCAGCAGGTGCATGGCATGAAGGGCGATCCGCCGGTACCGCCGGATTTCAGCGCCAGCGACGAAAGCGAGGACGACATCGTCTTCGTGCCGCCAACCCGTCGCAGCCGCGGCAAGGCTGATAACAGCAAGGCCGATAACGGCAAGGCTGGCAATGGCAGCGCCAAGCCGGCCGCCAAAAAAGCGCCGGCCAAGAAAGCCGCCGCGAAAAAAACCGCCGTAAAAACGGCTGCAGCAAAACAGAGCGCTCCCAGCAAGAGCGCCGCAAAGGCCCCCAGGGCCGCTTCCAAAACCAGTAAAAAGAAGTAATTGAATGAAAAATAAAATGATTTTCGGCTTCCATGCGGTGACCTCGCGGCTGCGCCACGAGGCCCAATCGGTGGAAGAGATCTTCGTCGACGCCGGCCGCAACGACCGCCGCATGACCGACCTGATCGCCCACGCGAAGCAGCATGGCGTGCGCGTGATGCCGGTCGAGGCCGAGCGTCTCGACAAGATCGTCGGCACCCGCCGCCACCAGGGCGTGATCGCGTTTGCCAGCCAGTTGTCGCTGGCGCGCAACCTGGATGAGCTGCTGGACGCGGTGGATGGCCCGCCGCTGCTGCTGATCCTGGACGGCATCACCGATCCGCACAACCTGGGCGCCTGCCTGCGCGTGGCCGACGGCGTCGGCGCGCATGCGGTCATCGCCCCGAAGGACCGCTCGGTCGGCCTGAACGCCACCGCTGCCAAGGTCGCCAGCGGCGCTGCCGAGACCGTTCCCTACATCACCGTGACCAACCTGGCGCGCACCATGCGCGACCTGAAGGAACGCGGCGTCTGGCTGATCGGCACCTCGGACGACGCCGACAAGGGCCTGTACGAAGGCGATTTCACCGGCCCGACCGCGCTGGTCATGGGTTCGGAAGGCGAGGGCATGCGCCGCCTGACGCGCGAGACCTGCGACGTGCTGGTCAGCATCCCGATGTTCGGCTCGGTCGAGAGCCTGAACGTCTCGGTCGCTTCGGGTGTCTGCCTGTACGAGGCGCGTCGCCAGCGCCTGGCGCTGGAGCCGAAGTAACTCGTCGTCCCAGGCACTGCCTGGGACGACTTCCCGCGGAGGCGGGAACCCAAGTTATCTTGCCGGGTCAAGCGCGGACGGAGCGGATACGTTACCATTCGGCCTATGTTTTTCTCCAAGCTGCGCGAAGATATCCAGAGCATCATCGAACGCGACCCGGCCGCCCGCAACGGCTGGGAGGTGCTCACCTGCTACCCCGGCCTGCATGCGGTCGTCATGCACGGCTGGGCGCATGCCTGCTGGCGGGCCGGCCTGAAGTGGCCTGGCCGCTTCATTTCCTACATCGCCCGCATCATCACGGGTATCGAGATCCACCCCGGCGCGACCATTGGCCGGCGGGTCTTCATCGACCACGGCTTTGGCGTCGTGATCGGCGAGACCGCCGTGGTCGGCGACGACTGCACCATCTACCAGGGCGTGACCCTGGGCGGTACCACCCTGGTGGCCGGCACCAAGCGCCACCCGACGCTCGAGCGCGGCGTGATCGTCGGTGCCGGCGCCCAGGTGCTGGGGGCGTTCACGGTCGGCGAGTACGCCAAGATCGGTTCGAACGCGGTGGTGGTCAAGCCGGTCCCGAACGGCGCCACCGCGGTCGGCAACCCGGCCCACATCGTGCGCAAGGAAGACCAGGTGCGCAGTGCCCAGATGTTCGCGGCCTACGGCGTGACGCCGAACGGCGACGATCCGCTGTCCAAGGCCCTGCGCAACCTGATCAGCCACGTGGCCCAGCAGGACGAACAGATCGAACGCCTGTGCTCGACCATCAAGGCAGCCGGCATCTCCTGCGCCAACCTGGCCGAGAACGACAGGCTCGACGAGGCGCAGTTGAATCGCCTGGTCGAATGAGCAATTTAAATAATCAAATGAGCAGATGACTGACGACATCCCGGGCAGCTTCGACCCCGCATCCGATCTGGACCCCAACGAAATCCGCGTACTGGCCGTGCTGGCCGAAAAAGAAGCGCTCACGCCGGACAACTACCCGATGTCGCTGAATGCCGTCATGAACGGCTGCAACCAGCTGTCCAGCCGCGATCCGGTGATGCAGCTGTCCGAGGACGTGGTCCACGACACCCTGCAGCGCCTGATGCAGCGCAAGCTGGTCGGCAGCATGTCGCAGGCCGGCGCGCGCGTGATCAAGTACGAGCACCGCATGCGCATCAAGTGGTCGCTGGAGCAGGACAAGCTGGCCGTGCTGACGGTGCTGATGCTGCGCGGTCTGCAGACCGCCGGCGAGATCCGCACCCGCAGCGGGCGCCTGCACGAGTTCAAGTCGGTGGCCGAGCTTGACGCCGCGCTGCAATTCCTGATCGATAAGTATCCGCCGCTGGTCGTGCGCCTGGAGCGTGCGCCGGGCACCAAGGAGCCGCGTTACGGCCAGCTGCTGGGCGGCGAGATCGACGTCGCGCGCGCCGATGCAACCGGTGGCGGTGGCGCGGCGGCAGCGTCCGGTGGCGGGCGGACGGCGCAGCTGGAGCAGGAAGTGGCGGCGCTGCGGGCGGAAGTCGACGAGCTCAAAGCCCAGTTTGCCGCCTTCCGCCAGCAATTCGAATAGCGCGCGTCAGGCGCTTGCTCAGCGCCCCGACTGCGCGAAGCGCAGCGCGATCAGCGCATCGTCCGGCCAGCCGCGGTCGCCGACCGGCGCCATGTAGTCGTTCTCGTGCACGGTCAGTTCCAGCGCGCGGCCGTCGTGGCTGATCCTTGCGCTTTCCAGTCCGTTCGGGACCGGAAAGGCCAGGTTCATGTTTTTCCTGCCGCACCAGTTGCTGCCCAGCATCAGCGTGTTGAGCGCGGCCTTGGCGACGAAGGACATCCGTTCCTTGGCGATCGCCACCATCACCCGGCATTCCAGGCGCAAGTCGCCGAGGCGGCGCACGTTCGACGGCAAGCCGGGCGTGCGGATTTCGGGCCACGCGTGGAACAGGCCGGCTTTCTGGTTCAGGATCAGGGTGGCGTCGGCATCGTAGGCCGCCTGGTCGCGCGCGATCGTCAGCAGGCCGTCCGCGCCGATCGGCACCGGCACCGAGTCATTGTCGCCCGCAAGGCGCAGCGCAAGGCCGTCGGCTGTGCTCACCGGGCTGCCGTCGGGGCGCAGGATGCGGAATTTCAGCGGCGCCGACGGGGCCAGCGCATGGTGCGCTTCGAAAGCATCGAGCCCGGCCCAGACACTGCGATACGCGTGCATCTCCGGATTCTTGAGACTGTTGACGTTCACGCTGGGCGGCTCATCGGCAGCAGCGGTGGCAGCGGCAGCCGCGCCAGCCAGACCGCCGCCCGCCAGCGCCGCCAGCAGGAGCAGGCCGGCGGCCTTCATGGCGCCGCATCCTTCGCGCGCATCGCCACCATCGCCTCGGCGGCGCCCGGTACTGCTTCAGGCGGCGTGGCGGGGTCCGGCGCGAACACCAGTTCGATCATCGCGTCGTTGCCCCAGCTGGTATCGCCGATCGGCAGGCGGAAGCTCTTGCCGTCGACCTTCAGCGCGAGGCTGCGCTCGCCCTCGCGCAGGGTGGCCGCGCTCAGGGCGGCGCCGGCCTTGTGCGACCAGCTGCGGTCGCCGCCCTTCGGCGTGGCGCCCTTGAACCACGAGCACCAGTCGGTGGTGAGCAGGATGCTGTTAACCAGGGCGTTGGCCCAGAACGGAATCTCTTCCTTGCCGATCGCGACCTTCACCTGGCAGTCGAGACGCACGTCGCCCATCCGGTAGCGGTCGTCGGCCAGGCCCGGCGTGCGCACATAGGTTTCGACGCGGGCTGCGTACTTTTTGCGGTTCAGGATCAGTTCGGCCTTGGCGTCATACGCGGCCTGGCTGCGCGGCACGGAAAAGCGCGCATCCTGGTCGAGCGTCAGCGGAATCGAGAATTCGTCGGCGGCGATGCGCACCGCCAGCGGGTCGGCGGCCGGCGCCTTGTCGGCCTTGCGTCCGGCCTGGACCTCGAAGCGCAGCTGCGGTACGGCGGGTGCCAGCGCATGCAGATCGTCGAACTTGTCCAGCCCGGCGACCAGGGCGCGGTAGGACTTCAGCTCGGGATTCTTCATGGCGTTGATGTGGACGGTGCCGCGCTCGTCCAGTTCCTTGTCCTTTTCCGGCTCTACGGCCAGGGCGGGGACGGCGACACCAGCCAGCAGGGCAGGCAGCAGCAGGGCAGCGATCTTCATGGTGCGGCATCTTTCGGGGATGGATGGGATGGGGCGTCGGACGGCGCGAAGGCCAGTTCGACGATGGCGTCGTTGCTCCAGCTGGTGTCGCCGATCGGCACTTCGACGCGCGTGTCCTTGACGCGCAGGGCGAGGCTGCGCTGCCCGTCGCGCAACGTGGCGCCGCGCAGCATGCCCGGCGTCGTCGCGTCCCAGGCGTTATCGCTGTTCTTCATGAAGGCGCACCAGTCGCTGCCCAGCATGATGGCATTGCCGAGCAGGACGATGTGCAGCGGCGCTTCTTTCTTGGCGATGGCGACGAAGACCTGGCACTCGAGGCGGATGTCGCCCAGGCGGCGCTGGTTGTCGAGCAGGCCGGGCGACCGCACCGAGGGCCAGACCCGGACCGCGCTGCGTTTTTTACTCAGCCGCAGTTCGGCGTTCGCGTCCCAGGCCGGCTGGCTGCGCGGCACCTGGAAGCGGCCTTCGGCGTCGAGCGCCAGGCGCAGCGCGTAGCCGTCGTCGCCGGCCAGCACGGCGCCCAGCGGGTCGCTGCCGGCATCGCCCGCCAGCAGCGCGGCGTCGAGCGGCTTGCCGGCGCGGGTGCGCGCCTGGAACAACAGCGGCGCGTCCGGCGCCAGTGCGTGCTTGGCGTCGAAGGTGTCGAGGCCGGCGCTGATCGCACGGTAGCTGTGCATCTCGGGGTCGCGGGCGGCCTTGACCTGGACCGTGCCGCCTTCCCGGTCCTGGGCAGCGGCGCCGGTGGCGGCGCCGCACAAGGCCAGGCTCATCAGCAGACCCGGCAGCAGACCCGGCAGCAGACCCGGCAGCAGGGAAGCGGGGATGCCGCGCATGCGCCGCATGCTCAGCCCTCGTCGCGCCAGCGGCGCAGGCGCATCGCAGCGAAGATCATCGCGGCGCCGGCCAGCGCGCCGACCCAGGCCTGGACCGTGGCCAGCGTCATCCACGAGGCTTCGAACAGCAGGCCCATGTCGGGACCCTGGCCCTGGCCGGATTCGCGCACGGCGGCTGGAATGCCATCGGTGAAGCTGAACCAGATGCCCGGCACGCTGCCGCTCAGCATGCGCGCGACGATGTCTTGCGCGACCGGCATGATGTTCAGCGGCGTGCCCGAGAAGTTCTCCAGCGTGTAGCTGATCCACTTGACCAGCAGCAGGGCGACCAGCGGCACGCCGACGGCCCACAGGAAGGGCTTGGTCTTGGCCCAGCTCGACACCAGCAGCAGCCAGCCGACGGTCGGCAGCGCCCAGACCACGTAGACCGGCAACAGGGCGAGCAGGCGCAGCGGCTGCAGGTAGAGGTCGGGCTGGGTCAGCAGGGCGCCGATCAGGTGCACGCCGCTGAAGGACAGGCCGATCGCGCCGATGGTCAGCAGCAGCAGGGAAGCGACGACTGCCAGCACGCCGGCGATGATCGGTGCGACGCACAGCGCGGTGATGGCCTTCGACAGCACCGTGGTGGCGTCCGACACCGGCAGCGATTTCCAGAACAGGATGCTGCGGTCGCGGCGCTCGTCGTACAGCGCGCCCAGGCAGTAGAAGAACATGACGCCGGCCATCACGAGGAACAGCGGGGCGCCGGCGGCGACGTACAAGCCGCTGGCGAGCCGCGACAGCTTGATCTGCATCTCGGGCGGCATCGCCGCGGCGAAGGCGCCATGGCTCACGATGCGGCCATTGATCTGGATGGTGCCGGGCGTGCCGTGCATCGCCAGCCCGTAGATGACGGTGCCGCCGACGAACAGCACCAGCAGCGCGCCGACGATCGCCGGGGCCCAGAACATCGACCCCTTGTGCTCCCAGTACTCGCGGCGGAGCAGCCACTTCATGGTCAGGGCGTTCATGCGTAGGTTCCTTTCATGGTCGCGACGAACAGGTCGGCGACGCTGGGGTTACGGGTTTCGCCGAGGGCGGCGAGCTGCTGGCGCGAGGCGCTGCCCGGCGCGGCCGAATCGAACAGCATCACGGCCTTGCCGAACACGGTGCGGCGGTCGATCGGCTGCAGGGCGTTGGCGGCGCTGATCTTGTCGTGCGAGACCATCACTTCGACGTAGCGTTCGCCGATTTCCTCCATCGAGGCGGCCAGCACGATCTTGCCGTCGCGGATGAACATCAGGTCGGTGAGGATGTGCTCGACTTCCTCGACCTGGTGGGTGGTGATGACGATGGTCTTGTGCTCGTCAAAATAGTCTTCCAGCAGGTTCTGGTAGAACTGCTTGCGGTAGATGATGTCCAGGCCGAGCGTCGGCTCGTCCAGCACCAGGAGCTTGGCGTCGATCGCCATCACCAGCGCCAGGTGCAGCTGCACGATCATGCCCTTGGACATCTCCTTGACCTTCATGCCCGGCTTGAGCTTGGTGTTGGCGATGTAGCGCTCGGCCTTTTCGCGGTTGAAGCGCGGATGCACGCCCTGCACGAAATCGATCGCATCCTTGACCCGCATCCAGCGCGGCAGGATGGCGACGTCGGCGATGAAGCAGACGTCCTGCATCAGGTCGTCGCGCTGGGTGCGCGGGTCGAAGCCGAGTACGCTTAACTGGCCGTCGAAGGGGATCAGGCCGAGCGCGGCCTTGAGGGTGGTGGTCTTGCCCGAGCCGTTCGGGCCGATCAGGCCGACGATGCGGCCGGCGGGGACCTCGAAGTCGATGCCGTCGACGGCCACGCGTTTGCCGTAGCGCTTGCTCAAGCCCTTGGCGGAGAGGACGGTATTCATGCCTGGCCTCCGCGCTCGCTGTCCAGCAGCTGATCCACATTCAGACCCAGCAGGCGGATGCGCTCCAGCATCGCCGGCCATTCCTCGCGCAGGAAGCGCTCGCGTTCGCTTGCCAGCAGCTTTTCGCTGGCCCCTTCAGTGACGTACATGCCGATCCCCCTTCTTTTTTCTACTAAGTTTTCGTCGACCAGTTCCTGGTAAGCCTTCGAGACCGTGATCGGATTCAGCTGGTACTCGGCCGCGATCTGGCGCACCGAGGGCAGGGCATCGCCGGCCTTCAAGGCGCCGTCGAGCATCATGCCGATCACTCTTTCCTTCAATTGCCGATAAATCGGCGCGTTGTCGTTCCAGCCGATGCTCATTGCCGGCTCCTTTGCTGTGCGGTGCGGCGCTGTCCTTCCATGCCTGCCTCCTCGTTGATGGGGCACTACTTCAGCGTTGTATTGAAGTGGTGTTGTAGTGAAGTATAACACCGGTTCGGTGCCTGTCAACACAGAGCTTGGCGGTTCTTATTTTGAAAGGCCCAGTGTAAGGACGCTGTTGCCCTTCATGCAAGCTGGGAATTCTGGCAGGTGTGCTTCAGGCGGGCTGGCCGTCGAGGCCATGGGGGGTGATGCTGCCGTCGTCGGCGATGGCGATCCAGCCGCCGCGCACCGGCTCGGCGTCGAGTTCCCAGTCCGGCAGCACGTAGCGGCGGCGGCCGCTCTGTTCGTCCAGATGCAGCGCGGGGCGGTGGGTGTGGCCGTGGATGATGGTGGCGGCTTGCGTGGCCTCGTGCAGTGCGGCGACCGCGCTTGAGGTCACGTCCATGATTTCATAGGACTTTTCGCCATGCGCCTGGCGGCTGCCTTCGCGCAGGCCGGCGATGATCGCCTTGCGCTGGGCCAGCGGCATGGCCAGGAACTGCTGCTGCCAGGCCGGCTCGCGCACCTGGGCGCGGAAGGCCATGTACTTGGTGTCGTCGGTGCACTGGGCGTCGCCATGCGCGAGGGCGATCCGTTGGCCGCCGATGTCGACCACGCTAGGGTCGGGTAGGATGCGCAAGCCGGCGGCGCGGGCAAAATCCTGGCCGACCAGGAAGTCGCGGTTGCCGGCCATCCAGTACACGGCGACGCCGCCATCGGCGAGGGCGCGCAGGGCGCCGGCGATGCGCTGGTGGAAAGGCGTGTCGAGGTCGTCGTCGCCGGCCCAGTATTCGAAGATGTCGCCGAGCAGGTAGAGCGCGTCGGCCTTGGGGGCGCGCTCGGCCAGGAAGCGGAAAAAGGCTTCGGCCGTGCGCGGGTGCGATTCCTGCAGGTGCAGGTCGGAAATGAAGAGCGCAAGCGTGCGCGCGGGACTGTTCATCGGTTTTTCTCGGTGGACGGTCCCACGCGCACCTTGTTAATTAGACGATCTCTGCCTTTTCGATGATCACGGCTTCGGTCGGCACGTCCGAGTGCATGCCCGAACGGCCGGTCTTGACGGTGTTGATCTGGTCGACCACGTCCTGGCCTTCGACGACCTTGCCGAACACGGCATAGCCCCAGCCGTCCTGGCCCGGGTAGTTCAGGAAGTCGTTGCTCTTGGTGTTGATGAAGAACTGGGCCGAGGCCGAGTGCGGGGCCATGGTACGGGCCATCGCGATGGTGTACTTGTCGTTCTTCAGGCCGTTCTTGGCTTCGTTCTCGACGGTCTTGTCGGTCGGCTTCTGCGACATGTTCGGCTCGAAACCGCCGCCCTGGATCATGAAGTCCTTGATCACGCGGTGGAAGATCGTGTTGCTGAAGTGACCCTTGTTGACGTATTCAACGAAGTTGGCAACCGTCTTCGGCGCTTTTTCGTCGTCGAGTTCGATCTTGATGTTGCCCTTGTTGGTGGTCATGAGTACGGTGGTCATGGTTTGTCCTGTGCCTTATTGTTAAGAGTTCGGTATTTTACTTCGCTTTGACGATCGTCGCGGACTGGATCACGACTGGCGTGACCGGTACGTTCTGCATGCCCTTGACGTCGTCGACCAGTACGCCCTTGATCTTGTCGACCACTTCCTGGCCCTTCACGACCTTGCCGAATACGGTGTAGCCGGCATCCACGCGGTTGATGGCGTCCAGGCCGAAATTGTCGGCCACGTTGATGAAGAACTGCGAAGTGGCGGAATCCGGATTGTCCTCGCGCGCCATCGCGACCGTGTACGCGGCATTGGACAGGCCGTTATTGCCTTCGTTCTTGATCGGCGGACGGGTTTTGCGGCCTTTCAATTGTGCGTCCATGCCGCCGCCCTGGATCATGAAGCCGTCGATCACGCGGTGGAAGATGGTGCCCTTGTAGAAGCCCGACTTCACGTACTGCAGGAAATTCGCGACCGTGACCGGCGCTTTTTCCTGGTCCAGTTCGAGCACGATCTCGCCCATCGTGGTTTTCAGCGAGACCTGCGGGTCGGCCGCCCAGGCCGCCGCCGAGAGCAGCAGGGCACCTGTCGCGACCGCGGCGGTGGCGAAGGCGCGGGTCAGCAGGCGGGGACGGGACGGTTTCATGGTGTGCATCGTGGCTTCCTCTCTGTGGGCAAACGCAAAGTCGTGTCAAGAGTTTTGCAGAAAAATAAACCTGTGGCATATGCGGCCAGTCAGGATTTTATCAATGCTATACTTTGCGACGGACTGTTGATTTTATCAAAGTAGCACAGTGTCACAGTCCTGACGGTCGCGACGGGTGTCACACTCCCGGCACGCTGCCCCGCAGCGCTGCGTCCGAGCGTCAAGCTCCAACCATCCAGAACACCATCCGATGAGCCAATTAAAGATCTACAACACGCTCGCGCGTGACAAGCAGGTATTCGTTCCCCTCCAGCCCGGCAAGATCAACATGTATGTGTGCGGGATGACGGTCTACGATTACTGCCACGTCGGTCACGCAAGGATGATGATGGCTTTCGACGTCATCTACCGCTGGTTCAAGGCCTCGGGTTACGAGGTCAAGTACGTCCGCAACATCACCGACATCGACGACAAGATCATCAAGCGCGCGGTCGAGAACGGCGAGACCATGTCCCAGCTGACCACCCGCTTCATCAAGGCGATGGACGAGGACACGGCCGCCCTCGGCATCCTGCCGCCCGACTTCGCGCCGCGCGCCACCGACCACGTGCCGCACATGCTCGCTATCATCGAGAAGCTGGAACAGAAGGGCCTGGCCTACCAGGGCGAGGACGGCGACGTGAACTACGCCGTGCGCGGCTTCGAAGGCTACGGCAAGCTGTCCGGCAAGTCGCTGGACGACCTGCGCGCCGGCGAGCGCGTCGACGTGAATACCGGCAAGCGCGATCCGCTCGACTTCGTGCTGTGGAAAGCCGGCAAGGAAAACGAGCCGGCGGAAGCGAAGTGGGATTCGAAATGGGGCATCGGCCGTCCGGGCTGGCACATCGAATGCTCGGCCATGTCCTGCGCGCTGCTGGGCGAGCACTTCGACATCCACGGCGGCGGCGCCGACCTGCAATTCCCGCACCACGAGAACGAGATTGCGCAATCGGAAGGCGCCTTCGGCCCGCCGATGGCGAACTACTGGATCCACAACGGTTTCGTGCGCGTCGATAACGAGAAGATGTCCAAATCGCTGGGCAATTTCTTCACGATCCGCGACGTCCTAAAGCAGTACGATGCCGAAGTGGTGCGCTTCTTCATCCTGCGCGCCCATTACCGCAGCCCGCTGAATTACTCGGATGCCCACATCGACGATGCCAAGGGCGCGCTGACCCGCCTGTACACGGCCCTGGCCGACGTCGACCTGGGCAGCGGCACGCCGGCAGTCGACTGGGACGAGGCGCACGCGGTCCGTTTCCGCGAAGCGATGGACGACGACTTCAACACCCCGCTGGCGGTGGCCGAGCTGTTCGACCTGGCGACCGAAGTCAACCGGACCAAATCGCCGGACACCGCGCGCCAGCTGAAGGCCCTGGCCGCCGTGCTGGGCCTGCTCGAGCGCTCGCCGCAGCAATTCCTGCAGGCAGGTACGCCGGGCGAGGGCGGCATGGACGAGGCCGGCATCAACGACGCCATCGCCCGCCGCGCCGCCGCCAAGAAGGCGCGCAACTTCGCCGAAGCCGACGCGATCCGCGCCGAACTCACGGCAGCCGGCATCGTGCTCGAAGACAAGCCCGACGGCACGACCAACTGGCGCCGCGCCTGAGCGAAGCTATCCGGCATGGCACTTTCCAAGGACCTCATGGGCGCGGCACCGGCATTGCCTGATCTTCCTCCCTACTGGGCGGAGGCAAAGGCCGAGCTCATGCGGCGGGACCGCATCATGAACAAGCTGATCCCGCAGTTCGGGGACATGCACCTGCGCGGCCATCCGGACCCGTTCACGACCCTCGCGCGCTCGATCGTCGGCCAGCAGGTCACGGTCAAGGCGGCCGAAGCCGCCTGGGGCAAATTGCGCGAACTGTGCCCGAAGATGACGCCTTCGCAGGTGATCAAGGCCGGCGCCGCCGAACTGTCCGCCTGCGGCCTGTCGAAACGCAAGACCGAATACATCCTCGACCTGGCCGACCATTTCAAGGCCAAGCGCGTCCACGCCGACCAGTGGTCGGAGATGGACGACGAGGCGGTGATCGCCGAACTGGTCCAGATCCGCGGCATCACCCGCTGGACAGCAGAGATGTTTTTGATATTTAATCTGCTCAGGCCAAATGTGCTGCCGCTCGACGATGCCGGCCTGATCCAGGGCATCAGCCAGAACTATTTCTCGGGCGAACCCGTGTCGCGCAGCGATGCGCGCGAGGTCGCCGCCAACTGGGAGCCCTGGCGAACAGTTGCCACTTGGTACTTATGGCGCAGTTTGGACCCGAATCCGGGTTAAAATGCGCGTTTGCTGCCGCGCCCTGGCTGGCGCGGGGCCACAAGAATAATCGGAGTTACGATGAGTAAAACAACTTTCCTCAGTTTTGAGCAGCCGATCGCCGAGCTCGATTCCAAAATTGAAGAGCTTCGCTTCGTGCAGGACGATTCGGCTGTCGACATCTCGGAAGAGATCGACCGCCTGGCCAAAAAGAGCCAGCAACTGACGAAAGACATCTATGCCAAGCTGACCCCCTGGCAGGTTTCCCAGATCGCGCGCCACCCGCAGCGTCCGTACACGATGGACTATGTGAACGCGATCTTCACCGACTTCCACGAACTGCACGGCGACCGCACTTTCGCGGACGACCAGTCCATCATCGGCGGCCTGGCCCGTTTCAACGGCCAGTCCTGCATGGTGATCGGCCACCAGAAGGGCCGCGACACCAAAGAGCGTGCGATGCGCAACTTCGGCATGCCCAAGCCGGAAGGCTATCGCAAGGCGATGCGCCTGATGAAGCTGGCCGAGAAGTTCAACCTGCCGATCTTCACCTTCGTCGACACCCCGGGCGCCTTCCCGGGCATCGACGCCGAAGAGCGCGGCCAGTCCGAAGCGATCGGCCATAACCTGTACGTCATGGCCGAGCTGAAAGTGCCGCTGATCGCCACCATCATCGGCGAAGGCGGTTCGGGCGGCGCGCTGGCGATCGCCGTCGGCGACGCCGTGCTGATGCTGCAGTACGCGACCTATTCGGTGATCTCGCCGGAAGGCTGCGCTTCGATCCTGTGGAAGACCTCGGAGCGCGCGGCCGAAGCCGCCGACGCACTGGGCCTGACCGCGCATCGCCTGAAGGCCATCGGCCTGATCGACAAGATCGTCAGCGAACCGCTGGGCGGCGCCCACCGCGACCCGGCCGCCATGGCCCAGGGCCTGAAGCGCGCGCTGGCCGACACCCTGCGCCAGTTCCAGGGCATGAAGACCAAGGATCTGCTCGAAGCCCGTCACGCGAAGCTGATGGCCTACGGCAAATTCAAGGAAACCACCCCGCGCGAAGAGTGAGTCGTCGTTCATCCGGACCGGCCCCTGCCGCCGGTCCTTTCACGCAGGCTTTTCATGGCCTGCGCACCGAATATTCCCCGTCCAGCATAGCGGTCGCCCTCAGCGGCGGACTCGATTCCATGGTGCTGTTGCACCTGGCGCACGAGGCTGCCAAGGTAGCCGGCCTGCCGCTGTTCGCCTTCCACGTGCATCACGGCCTGAGCCCGAACGCCGACGCCTGGCATGCGCATTGTGCCGCGGCATGCGCCGAGCTCGGTGTCGTCTTCGATCACCGCGAAGTCACGGTCGAGAAGGGCAAAAGCGGCGTGGAAGCGGCGGCGCGCAAGCAGCGCTACGCCGCGCTGGGCGACATGTGCCGCGCGCACGGCGTCGAGCTGCTGCTGACCGCCCACCACCTCGACGACCAGGCCGAAACCGTGCTGCTGCAACTGCTGCGCGGCTCCGGCCCGGCCGGCCTGTCCGGCATGGACGCCGCCAACCGCGCGCCGACCCTGCTCGGCGACGACCGTATCGTGATGGCGCGCCCGCTGCTGGCCGTTGCGCGTGCCGAACTCGAAGCCTATGCGGCGGCGCAGCAGATCGCCTGGGTCGAGGATGAATCGAACAGCGATCCGCGCTACACCCGCAACGCGCTGCGCCACACGGTGATGCCGGCGCTGGCCCAGGCCTTTCCCGGCTTCCAGCGCCGCATCGCGCGCAGCAGCGCGCACGCGGCGTCGAGCCAGCGCCTGCTGGACGAGCTGGCGGCGCAGGACCTGGCCGCCTGCCTGGACGGCGAGGCGATCAAGCTGCCGTGCCTGCGCGCCCTGAGCGCGGACCGCATCAACAACCTGCTGCGCTACTGGTTCGCGCAACGCGGCTTCGGCATGCCGTCCACCGCCTGGCTGGAGCAGATGGTGGCCCAGCTCACCAGCGCGCGCGAAGATGCGCAGCCGCTGGTCGCGCACCCGGACGTCGACGTGCGCCGCTACCGCGAGCGCCTGCTGCTGGTGCCCAAGCTGCCGGACCTGGCCGGCCTGCGCGACCCCGACGACGAAGGCATCATCGTCAAGCATGCCCAGGCCTTTACCTGGGCTGGCGAGCTTAGCATCGCCTTCCCGGACTACGGCGGGGTGCTGCATTTCGATCCCGCTCCGCTCGGGCTGGACCCGGCCTGGTTGCGGTCGGCCAAGGTGGAAATCGACTTCCGCAAGGGCGGCGAGCGCCTCAAGCTGGCGCCGAACCGGCCGACCCGCGGCCTCAAGCAGCTGTTCCAGGCGCACGACGTGCCGGCATGGGAGCGTTCGCGCCTGCCCATCGTCAGCAGCGGCTTCGACCTGCTGTTCGCGGCCGGGCTGGGCATGGATTGCCGCTTTGTATCTGAAGGATTGGAAGGGGCAGGGCGGATTCGCCTGCGCTGGGAATCGACCTGAGATGCGGGTCTGAGATGCGAAAAGCGCATAATATGCCCTTTTCGCATTACCATATTCCTATTAGGTATAGCTTTCACCTCCCCACATCTTGTGATTCTGCACCGCAGCATGTAGAGTTAAAGACCCCTTCTATTTTTTACAAGCGGAAACCTTCACCACATGGCCTTAATAGTCCACAAATACGGCGGGACGTCGATGGGATCGACGGAACGCATCAAGAACGTCGCGGCCCGCGTCGCCAAATGGCATGATGCCGGCCACCAGATCGTCGTTGTCCCGTCGGCGATGTCGGGCGAAACCAACCGTCTGATCGGCCTGGCAAAAGAGATCATGGCGCAGCCGGACCCGCGCGAACTGGACATGATCGCCTCGACCGGTGAACAGGTTTCCGTCGGCCTGCTGGCGATGGCGCTGCTGGCGCGCGGCAAGGACGCCGTGTCCTACACCGGCTGGCAGGTCGGCATCCGCACCGACTCGGCCTTCACCAAGGCCCGCATCCAGTCGATCGACGACTCGCGCGTGCGCGCCGACCTCGACGCCGGCAAGATCGTGATCATCACCGGCTTCCAGGGCGTGGACGAAGAAGGCAATATCTCGACCCTGGGTCGCGGCGGCTCGGACACCTCGGCGGTGGCGATCGCGGCCGCGATGAAGGCCGACGAATGCCTGATCTACACCGACGTCGACGGCGTCTACACGACCGACCCGCGCGTGGTGGACGAAGCGCGCCGCCTGTCGAAGATCACCTTCGAGGAGATGCTGGAACTGGCCTCGCTGGGCTCCAAGGTCCTGCAGACCCGCTCGGTCGAATTCGCGGGCAACTACCGCGTCCCGACGCGCGTGCTGTCCTCGCTGACCGACCCCCTGATGCCGCTCGAGGGAGAAGCCAACTCGGGCACCCTGATTTCGTTTGAGGAAGAGAACAATATGGAACAAGCCGTCATCTCGGGCATCGCCTTCCACCGCGATGAAGCCAAAATCACCGTCCTGGGCGTGCCGGACAAGCCGGGCGTGGCCTTCCACATCCTGGGCCCGGTATCGGACGCCAACATCGAAGTCGACATGATCATACAGAACGTGTCGGTCGACGGTAAAACCGACTTCACGTTCACCGTGTCGCGCAACGATTACCAGCGCGCGCTGGCTGTTCTGGAATCGCAGAAGGAAGAGCTGGGCTTCACCCGCCTGGTCGGCGACGCCAAGGTGTCGAAGGTGTCGGCGGTCGGCGTCGGCATGCGCAGCCACGTCGGCGTCGCTTCGCAGATGTTCCGCACGCTGGCGGAAGAGGGCATCAACATCATGATGATCTCGACTTCCGAGATCAAGATTTCGGTCCTGATCGACGAAAAATACATGGAGCTGGCCGTACGCGCCCTGCATAAAGCGTTTGATCTGGAGAAATCTTAACTTTATCGCATATTTTTGGTTGCGCTTCCTTGACGAAATGGGGCGTGGCCATTAAGATGCTTGCACTCAGCGACAACGAGCAACACTGTTAAGAGCTGACTGGAGGCGTGGCCGAGTGGCCGAAGGCACTTCCCTGCTAAGGAAGCATACGGGCTTAAACCTGTATCGTGGGTTCGAATCCCACCGCCTCCGCCAGAACACTGTCCCTGCGTGTTCAGGGACATCAAAAAACCCGCTGTTCTCATTCGAGACAGCGGGTTTTTTGTTGCCCGATCCTGTCCGGCACGTCACACGAAACGGATGCAGTTCGCGTCCAGCTGCCCACGCACCAGCCTGCCTTCGTGTTTTCCGTGCACAATACCGCCATGACCGATCTCACCCTTGGCCCATTCACTCTCCCGGCCGCGCCCCTGGCCGCGCTCGCCGCCATCCTGCTCGGCTTCGCGATCGCGAATCGCATCGCTACACGCACCGGCGTCCAGATCGAACGCCGCTTGTGGCTGCTCGCCGCAGCGGCCGTGCTGGCCGCGCGGGCCGTGTTCGTCTTCCGCTACCGGGCCTTCTACATGGAGGAGCCGCTGCGCATGCTGGACCTGCGCGATGGCGGTTTCACGCCCCTGGCAGGCATCGCGGCGGCGCTGGCGCTGGGCGCCTGGCTGGCCTGGCGCGATCGCCGCGCGGGCAGGGCGCTGCTGGTGGGCGTGCTCACCGCCTGGCTTGCATGGGGCGCAGGTTCCGTCGCGCTGGCACTGGTCAAGCCGGACCGGCAAAGCCTGCCGCAACTGGTTCTGACCGACCTCGACGGCCGTGACGTGCCAATGGCGGCGTTGGCGGGCCAGCCCCTGGTCGTGAACCTGTGGGCCACCTGGTGTCCGCCATGCCGGCGCGAAATGCCCGAGCTCGCGCGGGCGCAGCGGTCACACAGGGACGTCTGCTTCGTCTTCGTCAACCAGGGCGAAACGGTCGGCGATATCCGCGCCTACCTGCAGGCGCAGGGCCTGCAGCTGGAGAACGTCCTGCTCGACCGCACCGGCCGCCTGGCCAAGGCGACCAACTCGCCGGGCATGCCGACCACCCTGTTCTTCGACGCGAAAGGCGCGCTGGTCGAGCGCCGCCTCGGGCAGATGTCCGCAGCGACGGTGGCCCGGGCGATCGAGCCGCTGCGCCGGCCTTGACCCGGTTGACGAAACCCGCAGCTCATATATACTCGACCATGTTCATGGAACACTATGCCGCTGAATAAGGAAGAGTTGCGCATGGTCACCGCTGTTTCCACCAAATTCACTCAGTGCCACTTGTCCCGCGGACGTTGCGTGCATCACGCCCGTCTCGTGCAAATGTCCACGCGAGATATCGCCTGCCTCTCCTGAGCTCGGGAGACCTGGACGCATGGCCGTCCAGCGTCTTCCGAGCATCCTCACACGAATTGCTTGACGTTCCGGTGCGCCCTGGCGCGCCGTGTTTCCCATTTCGTTGACATCGGCCAGCGTCGCGCTGGCCGGGAGGGCTATCGCATGAACGCTCCACACATACAAAGAATCCTGCTGGTCGCCGACCGCGGGAAGCAGCCGTGCCGCCTGGTGCAGCGCGCCGGCCAGCTCGCGCTCGACCTGGTGCCGCGCGCCATCGACCGGATCGCGGTCGAAGCGTCGCGCGTGCCGTACCGCGGCACCGACGCCGAGGCCGTGCTGCGCAGCGCCGCCGCGAACAGGGCGGACCTGCTGGTGTTCGCCGCCGACCAGCGGCACTTCCTGCTCGAATGGCTGGCGCCTTCCTGCGCCGTCAAGGTCATGCAGCGCAGCCGCCTGCCGGTGCTGCTGGCGAAGCCGGCATCCCCGAGGCCATACCGGAAAGTGGTGGTGGCCACCGATTTTTCGCCGGAGTCGATCTCGGCGGCGAACCTGGCGCTGCCGCTGGCGCCTTCCGCCCACTTCGTTTTCCTGCACGCCTATCTCTTGCCCGACGAGCGCCTGATGCGCGAACTGGAGCTGCAGCCGCGCCCGATCAAGCTGTACCGCGAACGGGCGCGCGCCACCGCCTGCAAGTACATGCGGGCGCTGGTCGACAGCTTCGCCGGCCGCGGCGGCTCGTCGATGTCGTACGCGGTCGAGTACGGCCTGCCGCATCGGGTCGTCGAGGACGTCGTGCGCGACGAGGGCGCGGACCTGGCCGTGATCGGCCGGCCCTTCCGCCAGACGCGTGGCTGGCCGGCGCTGGGTGGGCCGGCCCTCAGGATGATCAGCCGCCCGCCATGCGACCTGCTGGTCGGCAGCGGCGACGAGGTCCGCCTGTCCGGCCGGCGCCGGGCCCTCGAACGCCTGACCGAGGAGAGCTGAGATGTCGAAACCGATCATGATCACCTCCATGTTCCCGAACCCGGTCGGGCATGCCGCGCAGCGGGCGGCAATGCTGGCGCCGGCCTTGAACAGCCAGGCCATGGAAATCCTGTCCGTGATTCCGGGCGACGAGCCCGAAGGCATGGCCGCGCCGGCGCCGCACGACGGCAGCCGTAGCCGGCATGTCACGCTGGCGCGCTGCATGAACGACGTCAAGACGGCATCGGCGACGGCGCTGATCCGCTACGGCATGCGCTGTTCCGCCACCTTCGAATTCGGGCGCCTGTATGAGCTGTCGCTGCGGCGTGCCAGCGAGGCCGACCCGGCCGCCATCGTGATGGGCTGGCAGGCCCACCCGTGGTGGCCGACGCTGTACAACTTCAATCTGCTGCGCGACCTGTCGCGCTACGCCATGCGGCCGATGCTGCTGGTGCGCCAGGAGCCGCGGCGGCCGTATGCGCACGCGGTCTTCGCCAGCGACTTTTCGGACGAATCGCTGCAGACCCTGAAGCTGGCCACGCGCCTGCTGCCCGGGGCGCGGATCACCATCGTGCATGCCTATAACGTGCCGGGCCAGGGCCACATGCGCGCCGCCGGCGTCAGGGACGACGCCATCGACGCCTGCCGCGAGCAGATGGAAAGCGAGATCAGGCGGGCCTACGCCAGAACCGTCGACGAACTGGGGACGGCCAGCGCCAGGCTGTCGCTGGCCCTGCTGCCGCGTCCGACCGGGCTGTCCGTCACCAACTACGTGAACGCGGTCGGGGCCGATGTCGTGATCCTGTCGGGCTGCCAGCGCTGGCTGGTCGACGAGTGGTGCTGGCAGGCGCGCGCCCGCGACCTGATCGGCAAGACTGCGAGCGACCTGTTGATGATTACCAGTGCAAGGAGAGCATGACATGGAAAATATCGCTTACGGCATCGCCGCCATCGGCGTCTGCCTGCTGGTCGTGGCATGGCAGGAATTCCGCAGCCGCAACCACCGCGACGGCAGGCTGATGGCCGGCGCCGGCGCACTCATCGTGATCGGCAGCGCCGCCGCGTCCATCTTCACATCTGCCTGAACAGGTGGGCGAACAGCGGACTGACCTTCAGGCGGTCCGCCCGTCCATGCAGCGCCAGCGTCAGCTTGCCGATCTCGTCGCGGCTGGCGCTGGCCACGTGCCGCAGATTGACGATGCTGCTGCGGCTGACCTGGGCGAACTGCGCCGGGTCCAGCTGCGCCATCAGCTCCTTCAGCGGCAGCCGGATCAGGGCTTCGCTGTCGGCGGTGGCGACGTTGACGTACTTGTCCAGCGCCTGGAAGTAGACCACGTCCCGCACCGGGATCATGCGCACCAGGTTGCCGACCGCGGCGCGGATCGTCGTCAGGCGCTCCGGCGCGGACGCCTGCGGCAGCAGCGCGCGCATCTGCGCGACCAGCTGTTCCAATCCGCCGCCGCTGTCCTTGCGCGCCTCCAGGCGCGCGCGCAGGCGCTCCACGGTGCGGCGCAAACGCTCGTCGCCGACCGGTTTCAGCACGTAGTCGGCGGCGGCCTGCTCGAAGGCCTTGAGCGCATAGTCGTCGTAGGCGGTCACGAACACGATTTCGGGGAAGGGCTGGCCGCCGTCCCAGCGCTCGGCCAGTTCCTCGGCCGCTTCCAGCCCGGTCTGGCCGGGCATCTTGATGTCGAGGAAGAGGAGGTCAGGACGCAGCGCCAGGGCCTGCTCGACCGCCGCCAGGCCGTTCGGCGCGGTGGCGAGGATTTCCAGGCCCGGCCACAGGCGCTGCAGGGACTGGGCGAGGATCGCGGCCAGGATCGGTTCGTCCTCGGCGATGAGGGCGCGGACGGTGGTGGATGCGTTCATGCGAACTCCAGCGGTAAAGTGAGTCGGGCCAGGGTGCCTTGCGGCGGGGAGGGCAGCAGTTCGAGGCCGGCGCGTTCGCCGTACAGCACCTGCAGGCGTTCGCGGGTGGTGGCCAGGCCGACGCCGCCGCCCTGGCGCGGATTGGCATCCTGCAAGCCGAGTCCCGTGTCGCGCACGACGATCTCCAGCTGCTCGCCACGGACGGCGGCTTCGATCGTCACCATGCCGCCGTCGACCTTCGGCTCCAGGCCGTGCACGATGGCGTTTTCGACGATGGGTTGCAGCAGCATGGTCGGCAGGCGCGCCGCGCGCAGCGTGTCCGGCAGGCGGCAGGCGTAGGCCAGGCGCGCGCCCATGCGCACCGCCATCAGGCCGAGGTAGGCGTCGAGCGCGGCGAATTCCTGGGCCAGCGTGGTGGTTTCCATGCGCGACACGCTCAGGGTGGCGCGCAGGTACTGGATCAGCTGGTCCAGCATGCGGCCGGCCTGCTGCGGATCGATGGCGATCAGGCCCTGCAGGTTGGCCAGGGTATTGAACAGCATGTGCGGCTCGATCTGCGCCTGCAGCAGGCGCAGTTGGGCCTGCAGGGCCTGGCGCTCGACGGCTTCGGCGCGGGCCCGGGCTTCGCTGTGTTCGAGCTTGATGCGGTCCATGCGCTCGCGGCTGACGAAGACCGCGAGCAGGCCGAAGATGGCGAGCATCGTGAACAGGATCATGCTCAGGCGCGGAATGGTCAGGTAATGCGCGAAGTCGGGCGCGTCGAGGCCGAGGATGGCACTGCCCATGCGCAGGCCGACGTAATGCGCGAACGGCGCCGCCGCCACCAGCAGCAGCACCAGCGGAATCCGCCAGCGGCGCTGCAGGCCGTGGTCGCGCCAGAACAGCCGCCGCGCGACGTCGACCACCAGCAACGCGACCAGGCCGATGCAGATCGAGACCACCAGTTCGTTGAGCAGCTGGCCTGGACGGCCGGCCGCCAGCGTCATCAGGACCGCCGCCCAGGCGCTGACGATCAGGGTCAGGCCCAGTTCGGCCGCGAAGGCGAGCAGACGGCGCCGCGGCGCGTGGCCCTGGCCGAGTGCGGGAGAGAGGGATGTCATCGCATGTCCTTCTTGTTGGTATGGCCACGATTGTCGCCATGGCGGGCGCCGCAGGCAAGCCGCAAGCGACGAAACGGGCTTTTCGCGGCGCCAAACCGGCTGCGGGAAGAGCGAAGCCGGCCGCATGGCCGATAATAAGCCCGGGTTCATATCACGGAGACAGCATGGAATTCCAGTTCCTCGGCACCTCGTCGGGCACCCCGAGCAAGTCCCGCAACGTCACCGCGCTGGCGCTGCGTTCGCTGGGCGCGGCGCGCGCGGCGCGCCACTGGTCGCTGATCGATTGCGGCGAGGGCACCCAGCACCGCATCCTGCGCGCACCCTGGTCGCTGCATGACCTGCACGCGGTCTTCATCACCCACATGCACGGGGACCACTGCTACGGCTTGCCCGGCCTGCTGGCCAGCGCCGGCATGATGAACCGCACCGCGCCGTTGACCCTGGTTGGACCGGCGCCGCTGCGGCCCTTCCTGGAGGGCGTGATGGCGACCACGGAACTGGGCCTGCCGTTCGCGCTCGACTTCGTCGACGTGGAAAACCTGGCGGACGCCGACGTGCTGCCCGACCTGGCGGTGCGGGCCATAAAGCTGTCGCATCGCATACCCTGCTGGGCCTACAGCTTCACCGAGAAGGCGGTCGAGCGCAGGCTGGACACGGCCAGGCTGGCGGCGGGCGGGGTGCCGCGCGGCGAAGCCTGGGGCGAACTGCAGCGCGGAAGACCCGTGGTGCTGGACGATGGCCGGGTGCTGCAGCCGGAAGACTGGTTGCAGCCCGGCCGCAAGCCGCGCAAGATCATCGTTGGCGGCGATAACGACAGCCCGGCGTTGCTGGTCGATGAAGCGCGCGACGCCGAGGTGCTGATCCACGAAGCGACCTACACCGAGGATGTGCTGCAGAAGGTGGGACCGGGCCCGCAGCACAGCTCGGCGCGCATGACGGCGCTGGCGGCCGGCGAGGCCGGCGTGCCGAACCTGGTGCTGACCCACTTCAGCCCGCGCTACCAGGAAGGGGAGGGGGCGCCGTCGATGCGCGACATCGAAAACGAAGCGCGCGCGGTGTACGGCGGCCAGTTGTTCCTGGCCCGCGATTTCGACCGCTACCAGCTGGGCAGGGATGGGCAGCTCAGCTTGATCTCCGGCCGATCCGCCTGAAGCCCGGCGGAAGGATTATCTTTTTCGCATTGCCAATGTTATGATGCCGTAGATCACTAATAGCTCTAGAGCAACTGGCACGCGACGATGGACGCACAACAATTCCTGTTTGGCGAGTGGTTGGTCGACCCCTCGACCAACAGCATCCATCAGTCGGGCGAGCGCAAGCAGATGGAGCCGCGCGCCATGGAAGTGCTGGTGGTGCTGTGCCGGGCGGCCGGCAAGATCGTCAGCGCCGACGAGCTGCTGGCGCAATGCTGGCGCACCGACGTCTACGGCGACAACCCGGTCCACAAGATCCTCGCCCAGCTGCGGCGCCTGCTCGGCGATACCGCCACCGCCCCCTCCTATATCGAAACGGTGCGCAAGCGCGGCTACCGCACGCTGGCCCCGGTCAGCTTCGCCGAACCGGCGCCGGCCGAGGCAAGCAAGTGGGCCGACCGCACGCCCTTCCGCGGCCTGCACGCCTTCGACGAAGAACACGCCCAGGTCTTTTTCGGCCGCGACGAGGCCACCCGGCGCCTGCTGGCGGCGGTCGACGCCCAGGTCGACGCGCGGATGGCGCTGCAGCTGGTGCTCGGTCCAAGCGGCTCCGGCAAGTCCTCGCTGGTGCGGGCCGGCCTGTTCCCGGCGATGGCGCCGGCGCTGCGCGGCGAGCGGCCCGCCTTGCTGTCCACCACCACCTTCGACCTGGCGGAGCAGGGCGAGCAAAGCCTGTTCGCCGCGCTCGCCAGCACCATGCTCGACCTGCACAGCGGCGATGCCGACCTGTTCGCCGGCGACAGCGCCGTGTCGCTGGCCGGGCGCCTGGCGCAGGACCGTGAAGAAGTGCTGGGCCGGATGCGGGCCGCAGCGGTGACGGCCCAGGCCGGCGCGCAGGCAGGCGCCGGTCCGCTCCGCTTTGGCATCTTCATCGACCATTTCGAGGCACTGTTCGCGCCCGGGCGCTGTCCCGAAGCGGAACGCGAGGCCTTGTTCCAGCTGATCGGCGACCTGGCCCGCAGCGAAGCGGCGCTGGTGGTGATCGGCTGCCGCAACGATTTTTATCCGCAGATTGCGCGCTACCCGCTGCTGATGGACGGCAAGCCGAACGGTGCGCACTTCGACCTGACCCCGCCGACCAGCGCCGAGATCGCCCAGATCATCCGGCTGCCGGTGGCCGCGGCCGGGCTGTCGTTCGGCGTCGATGCGCAGACCGGCGCCCGGCTCGACGACGTGCTGTGCGAAAGCGCCGCCGCCAGCCCGGACGCCTTGCCGCTGCTGCAGTACTGCCTGCAGGAGCTGTATGCGCTGCGCGGCGACAGCGGCGAACTGCATTTCGACGCCTTCCGCCAGCTCGGCGGGGTCGAGGGCGCGATCGCCCAGCGCGCCGAGCAGGTGGTCGCGCGTTTCAGCACGGCGCAGAAGGCGGCGCTGGAGCGCGTCATGTCGCTGGTGGTGGTGATCGCCGCCAACGAGGAGACGGTCACCGGCCGCCGCGCGCCGTGGTCGGCGCTGCGCGGGGAGGCTGAGCGCCAGGTGGTCGAAGCGCTGGTCGAGTCGCGCCTGTTCGTCAGCGAGCTGCTGGGCGACGCGCCCGGTTTCGGCATCGCCCACGAAGCGATCCTGCGGCGCTGGCCGCGCATCCGCGAATGGATCGAGGTTCATAAAGGCGCGCTGCTGGAGCATGCGCGCCTGGCCAACCAGACCGCGCGCTGGGTGCGCGAAGGGCGCAGCGCCGAGCTGCTGCTGCCGCGCGGCCGGCAGCTGGATGGCGCGCTGGCGCTGCAGAAGTCCGGCCAGCTCGCCCTCACCGAAGACCAGACGGAGCTGATCCGCCTGTCGCAGCGCCGCGCGCGCCGCGGCGAACGCCTGCGCCTGCTGGCACTGGGCACGATCGTGACGCTGGCGCTGCTGGCGCTGGCGCTCGGCATCAGCGCCACGGTCTCGCGCAAGCTCGCCGAACAGCGCCGCATCGAAGCCGAGGGGCTGATGGGCTATATGCTGGGCGACTTCGCCGACAAGCTGCGCCCCCTCGGACGGCTCGACCTGCTCGACAGCGTGAGCAGCAAGGCGCTCGGCTACCTGGGCGCGCGCGACCGCGACGACCTGGGCATGACGGCGCTGGCGCAGCGCGCCCAGGCCCTGCAAGTCATCGCCGAAGTACGGCGGGCGCGCGGCGACTCGCCGGGGGCGGCGCAGGCGCTGGACGCGGCCCAGGGCATCCTGACGGCGCAGCAGGCCAAAGCGCCAGACAACATCGAGGTGCTCAAGAACCTCGGCGTGAACGCTTACTGGCTGGGCAAGCTGGCCCTGGACCGGGGCGACGTCGACAAGGCTGCCGCGCATTGGCAGGACTACCTCAGGTTCAGCGACGGCCTGCACCGGCTCGAGCCGGACAATGTGGAATGGTGGATCGAGCAGTCCTACGCGCATAACAATCTCGGCTCGCTGGCGGCACCGCGCGGCGACCCAGCCACTGCGGCGCGCGAGTTCGCGCAGTCGATCGCCTTGAAACGGCGCGCCCTCGAGCGCCAGCCCGGTTCCCGGACCCTGCTCGAGGAACTGGCGGACAGCTATTCCTGGCTTGGCAGGTCCAGGGAAGGGCTGGGCGACCGCGACGCCGCCGATGCGCTGTATGGGCAGGAAATGGCGATCGTCCGGCAACTGCGGGCGGCGGCGCCCGGCGAGCCCTTGTGGGCAAGGAGCGAAGCCTGGGCGCTCCAGCACCGCGCCGCCAACCGGCTGGCGCAGGGGCAGGACCAGGCGGCGCTGGGCGATTACCGGGCCGCCCGGGTGCTGATGGCCGATCTGGCCCGGAGCGACGAGAAAAACCTCGGCTGGCAGGCCGAAGCGGCGGGGATCGAGATGGAGGAGCTTGCCATCCTGGCGCGCACCGACAGCAGCGAAGCGGTGCTGGCACGGATGCGGCAGAGCCATGCGCGCCTGGCCGGGCTGGCGGCGACCGATCCGAAAAATACCGAGTGGGCGCGGATGGCGGGGCTGGCCCAGGTGCGGCTGGCGGACCTGCTGCTGAAACGGAAACAGGCCGCGGCGGCACGTGAAGAGGCCGCCGCGGCGCTTGCGCGGCTTGGCCCGCTTTACCAGGACAACAAGTCCAACAAGCGCTTGCTGCTGAGCTTCGTACGGGCCCTGTCGATCTCGGCGGACGCCGCCAGGGCGGCCGGCGACGGTGGCGCGGCGCGCAGCGCCTGCCTGAGCGCACTCGAGGTCCTGGGCCCGGACGCCGGCGCTGCGCGCGACGCCAGCATGCTCGAGCTGTGGGTCAGGCTGCATGGCTGCATCGGCAAGGCCGAGTTTGCCGCCGATGCGGTGGCCCGTTTGCAGCGCTTCGGCTATGCCGACCGCGCTTACCTGCAATACCTTGCCCAGCAAAGCAAATAATAATTTTCCAGCAAAAACAATGACTTGCAAACCGGAAGGATATCGGAAGGTATCCTTCAGGCAATTCCCCTACAGTGAGCGCCGTCACAACGAAGGGGAACAGCAAGATGAAAACGAGCGTCGACCGACCCGCGCCAACGCTACCAGGCCAGGCCGGTACAACGCGCTGGAACGGCAAGCAGGGCCACCGCAATCTGCCCGGTTTCCGGCCCAGGACCATCGATGGCACCTACCCGTGCTTCGCTTCCACGGCACCGGTCGCGGTCCCGGACGGTACCCGGCCGATGGGCGACATCGCCATCGGCGACCAGGTGCTGGTTGCCAGCCGGCGCGCCACGGGCTGGGAATGGTCGGCCAGGGAAGTTCAGTTCAGCGCCGGCTCGCCGCCGAACGGCAGCGGCCTCGGCAACCTGATGCTCTACATCGAATACGAGGCCAACCGGCCGGGGGAGCGGCATCGCTCGCTGGTCGCGTCGCCCAACCAGCTGTTCCTGATGGCGGGCAGCGGCCTGCTGAAACGGGCGGACCAGCTGGTGCCCGGCACCGACAGCCTGGTCGGCCCGGACGGGAAGGCGCTGCCGATCGCGCGCGTGCACAGCGGCAGCTATCTCGGCGCCGTCCACTACATCGCCACCGAGGTGCCGGCCTACGAGGAATTCTCGGGCTGCCTGGACAACCACCTGATCATCACCAACGGCGTCATCGCCGGCGACTTCGCGTTGCAGTGCTACCAGGAGACCGAGAAGATGCGGCCGCACACGGCGCCGGCGGCCGACAATCCGGTGCTCGGCAGCGCCGCCTACCGGGCCCGCTACAGGCTGGCCCATCACTCGGCCTTCGGCGCGGCTGTCGATGGCGATGCCGGGCCGGTGATGCATCCGGACTTCGTGGCCGACACCGAATCGGCCACCGTCATCCCGCCGGGCGCGGCGGCGCTGTTCACGGCGCCGCAGGAAGCCCGGCTGCTGGCGCCGGAGGTGCCGCGCCGGCCGCTGTCGGACGCGACCAACCGCTGGATGGCGAGCTACTACTCGCGTCTCTACGCCACCTTTTGTCCCGGCATCCGCTTCTATATCGACTGGACCAGCCACCGTCCGAACGTGTTCGCCTTCACCGAGTACGGCCAGAAGACCGTGGTCGTCGGCGGTGGCCTGCTGCGCCTGGCGGCGCTGTACGACAGCGCGATGGCGGTGGTGCTGGCCTTCGGCGCCGCCTGCCTGGCCGAGCAGGGCAGCGGCCGCGCACCAAGCTATGCGGCGGAAACCGGACGCGCCCTCTACGACGGCATTGCGATCGTCGCCGGCACCGCGCTCCAGGGCGGCAATGCCTGGCGCGACACGATGCTGATCGGCACCCGCCAACTGGGCGAGGTGATCCGCATGCTGATCGCCGGGCCGGACTCCGACGGCGACAGCGCATCGCTGGGCTGCCTGCTGGAAGTGATGGAGGCCGCCGTCGGCGGCGCCGACCTGCCGTGCTGCGCCGGCGGCCCGACGCCGGGCGGTCTGCAGGTGGTCTCGGCCAGCTACGACAGCGCCGGCAAGCGCTTGACCGTCTCGTTCAGCGAACCGGTGCAGCAGCACAGCGCGGTCAATCCGAAGCACTACCGGATCGGCGATGGCGTGGCCGTGAGCGCGGTCCAGCACCATCCGCGGCGCCCGGCCGCCGTCATGCTCTGCGTCGATCTCGCGCCCGGCGCCTACATCGTCGAGGTGGCGGGCGTGCGCGCCGTGGACGGCTCGACCCTCGATCCCGCGGCCAGCACGGCGCCGCTGGACGTGCGCCAATAATTTTTCCCCACCCCTTCAACAACGAAAGGAACTAGCATGCCTCAAGATAAGAACACCCAGCTCCCGTCCGACACCGAACCGACGGCGCCGACCGAGGGCACCGACACGACCGGCACCCTGCAGACGCAGACGGCAGCCGCCGTCGAGACCCGGCAGCCGGCCCCCGCAGCCGCGTAATTCCGAGGGCGGCGGGCAGGGCGCGATGGCTTACAAGTCTTCGTGGTGGTCGGACACGCCCTGTTTCCAGTAGCTCGACACCCGCATATGCTGCTTGGGCACGCCCTTCTCGAGCAGCACCTGGCGCACCTGCGCCATCAGCGCGGCTTCGCCGCCACCCCAGGCGAAGCCCGTTTCCGTCGCCGGCAGATCCAGCGCGCGCAGCGCCGCCAGCAGGTCATCGCCGGAGGCTGGCCACGCTACCTGCGCCTCGGCGCTGCCGCCGAACGCGCGCCGGTCCGCTGCATCCGCCAGCACGAACACGAACACCCGGCTTCCCGCCGGCAGTTCTTCCAGCCGCCGCGAAATCGCCGGCAGCGCGGTCGCATCGCCGATCAGCAGGTGCCAGCCCAGCGTCAGCGGCACGATCATCGACCCGCGCGGGCCGCCGATCAGCAGGCGGTCGCCGACCTTGGCGTCGCGCGCCCAGTTTGATGCCGCGCCATCGCCGTGCAGCGCGAACTCGATCGTCAGCTCGCGCGCTTCCCGGCTGAAGCGCCGTGGGGTATAGTCGCGCCGGACCTGGCCTTCCGGCGGGGTGCCGTCGAACATGAGCTTGACGTGGTCGTCGAAACCGAGGGAAGTGAAATCGGCCAGCGCCTCACCCTTGAAGGTGATGGCGAGAAAGCCGGGAGACAGCGCGTCGATGGCCGCGACTTCGAGCTCGCGCAATTTGAGCTCGTGGCGCACGCGCTGGACCAGCGTCGCAGGTTCGGTGGAAGTGTTGGCGTCGTGCGTCATCTTCGCTCCAAATTAGTTGATAATATCATCCATTATGCAGAAACCAGTTGATCAAGTCAACCAAATTCCGGTTGAGGATGTCCTCGAGACCATGCATGCCATCATGCATCTCTACCGTTCGGCGCAGCAGCGCAGCCTGCGCGACGGCCCCAACGACCTGGCCCACATGGAGGTCAAGGCGCTCGGATTCTTCGCCCGCCATCCGGGTGCCACCCAGAGCGATCTGGTGACGCATTCCGGCCGCGACAAGGCCCAGGTGGCGCGCCAGATCCGCGCCCTGCGCGAGCGCGGCCTGCTCGACGCCCAGGCCGACGAGACGGACCGCCGCAGCTCGCGCCTGCACCTGTCGGAAGCAGGGCGCGCCGTGCATGCCGCCCTGCACAGCAACGACGGCCGGCTCAAGGCGCAGGCCCTGCAGGGCTTCAGCGAGGACGAGCAGGCCGCGCTGGTGGATTTGCTGGGCAGGGTGCGCGCCAACCTGCAGGCCATGCCCGACTGAGTTTTAAAATCCCAGGCTGCCCTGGGCTTCCTGCTGCAGCTGGGCGTCGGAGGGGTAGGTGATGCGCTCGCCCTCGACCCTGGCAAAGGCGGTCAGCTTGTGCGGCTTGGGCTTTTGCGGGCCGATGATTTCCTCGACCGCGATCCCGCGCACCAGCAGCGCGTCGGCCACCAGCGAACGGTGGCAGCGCCAGGGCACCGCTTCGGCGCACATCAGGGCGCAGCGCGTGTGTTCGGCCAGCGCGACCACGGTGTCGACGTTGTGCGCGAAGGCATCGGTCTGCATGTAGTCGGCGTAGCCGCGGAACGAGGTGTTGCGCCAGCCGCCGTTGGGCGAATCCGGGCGCGGACGGCGCAGCCCGCCCAGGCCTGCGAGGTAGCGGTATTCGATGCCGGCCGCCGCCAGCGACGCCGGCAACTGGTCCTGGCCGAACTGCGGATTGTGGCGCGACTTCGGCACCGTGCGGATGTCGAGCAGGCAGGCAATCCCGTTCTGCTTCAGCAAGGCGATGAATTCCTCGATCGTGCGGTTCGAATGGCCGATGGTGGAGACGGTTTCCATGCTTTGATTCTGGCACAGCCGGCCCCATATGCGGCGCATGCGAACACTGCTGCGGAGCCTGGCGCTTGCCATCGTCCTGATCGCCCTCGAAGGTGTGCTGCGGCCGTGGCTGGAGAGCGCGGCCTACGCCATCCGGCTGGGCTCGCTGCCGGCACCCAACGCGCTGCCGGTGCCGGTGGCGGGCGTCAAGCCGGCGCGCCTGGTCGATACCTGGGGTGGGGCGCGCAGCGAAGGCCGCAAGCACGAAGGCATCGACATCTTCGCCAAGCGCGGCACGCCGGTGCTGGCGGCCACCGAAGGCATCGTGATGCGGGTCGGCACCAACCGGCTCGGCGGCCAGGTGGTCTGGGTGCTGGGCCCGGGCGGCCAGCGTCACTACTACGCCCACCTCGACAGCTATGGCGATGTGCACGCCGGCATGCGCATCGATGCCGGCAAGATCGTCGGCTATGTCGGCAACACCGGCAACGCCGCGACCACGCCGCCGCACCTGCACTACGGCATCTATACGACGAGCGGCGCCATCAATCCGTATCCCTTCCTGAGGCAGATTCCTACACGCGCACGGGTGGACGCCGGCCAGCACGCTGGATGAAAGACATCGCACTACAATCGTCCAAATGGATACGCTCGAAGCTAGAAATTTCGTTGAGCCAAGAATCAATGGCGACTTAAAGCAGGACACCGTGCTGTGGCGTTACCTGGACGCGGCCAAGCTGTTTGATTTTTTCGAGAACTCGACCCTGTTCTTTTGCCGCGCCGACCACTTCAGCGACAAGTTCGAAGGCGCGTTCACCCCTTCGCTGCGACAACAGATCAGCGATGCCTATGCCAGAGGTGAGATCGACTACACCTACGAACAGTTCAAGCGACGCATGCGCGAGTCCGTTTTCATCAATTGCTGGCACCGCAGCCAGGACGACAGCGCCGCCATGTGGGCGCTGTACGGCAAGTCGGAATGCGCGGTGGCGCTGACGACCACGGTGGGCCAGCTGGCCGACGCCCTGAAAGGCGTGGAAACCGAGCACGACATCTCGATCGAGCGGGTCGAGTATGTCAAGCATTGGAGCGACCCCAAGCTGGACGTCTCGCCCGACTATGCCCGCATCTTCGCCTATAAAACCAAGGCTTACGAATACGAAAAGGAAGTGCGCGTCATCATCGACCGCACCGGAAATTCCACGATTTCGGAGGAAAACCACTACGGAATCATGGTGCCGATCGATGCCACGCGCCTGCTGCGCAGCATCGTGATCGCGCCCGACGCCCCGCCCTGGTTCGAAAAACTGGCGCGGCAGTCGGCGCTGCGTTACGGCGTCAAGGCGGCGGTGCGGCGCTCCAAGCTGGCGACCGATCCGATCTGAGGCGCGATCTGAGGCGCGATCTGAGCCTCGGTCTGACTGCGGCGGCCCAGGTGCTGCGCCAGCATCGTCGCCGCGCCCGCCAGCGCCGGCGTGGGCGCATGGATCACGAAGCAGGGGACCTGCGCGGTGAAGCTGGAAAAGCGTCCCTTGTGCTCGAAGCGGGCGCGGAAGGGCGAACCGGCGAACCAGCTGCCCAACCTCGGCACCACACCGCCGCCGATATAGATGCCGCCGCGCGCGTTCAGGGTCACCGCCAGGTTGGCGGCCATGGTACCGAGCATGCCGCAGAAGATTTCCAGCGTCTCGCGGCACAGCGCCTCGCCGGCCAGGCCGCGCTCGACCACCAGCGCCGGCGTCAGCGTCTCCAGCGCGTCGCCGCGCAGCGCCGACAAGGCTTCGTGGATCAGGCTCAGGCCGGGCCCCGAGATCAGGCGCTCGGCCGACACATGCGGAAAGCGGCGCCAGCAGAAAGACAATATCTGCTGTTCGCGCTCGTCGGCCGGCGAAAAGGCGACGTGGCCGCCTTCGCTGGCCAGCACGCTCCAGCCGCCGGCATCGCCCGTATCGCCCGCGGGCAGCAGCCCGGCCACCCCCAGGCCGGTGCCGGCTCCCAGCACGCCGATCGTGCCGCCCGCGCGGGCCGCATTTTCGTTGACCGTGCCGCCCACCTGCACCAGCTCGGCCGCCGCCAGCGTCGGCACCGACATCGCCAGCGCCGCGAAGTCGTTCACCAGCAGCAGCGTGTCCAGGCCGAGGTCGGTGCGCGCCTCCTCGATCGAGAACTGCCAGTGGTGGTTGGTCATCCGGATCAGGTCGCCCTCGACCGGATTGGCGATCGCCACCACCGCATGCCGCACCCGCGCCTCTGGACGCCGGCGCAGATAGGCACGCACCGCATCGACGAAGCGTGGGTGGCTGTCGCAGGCGAGGGTGGCCACGTCGCCGATGCGGCCGGGGCCGCGTTCGAGCGCGAAGCGGGCATTGGTGCCGCCGATGTCGGCCAGCAGGCGCGGGCCGTCCAGGTAGTCGTCGTGATTCATACGGAGCTCACAGGTTCGGGCGCCGGCTGCGCTCAGAAGTCGACGCCGGTGTTGAAGCCCACGGTGCGCGGCGGCTGGTATTGCGCCAGCCAGATCGCGTGCGGGCCCGGATTGAAGGCGCTGGTCTTGATCTTTTCGTCGCTGACGTTACGCACGAACAGGTCGATCCACCATTTGTCGCGGGTGTAGCGCAGGCCCAGGTCGGCGCGGCCGTAGGCCTTCTGGCGGTCTTCCTCGCCCAGGTCGAACACCGACAGCGTCGACTTGGTCTCGTAGTGGGCCGAGATGCGCGGCGCCAGGGTCGAGCCTTCGCCGAGGCGGAACACGTGCTGGTACTGGACGTGGGCCGAGAACTTCGGCGTGTGCGGCATGGTGTGGTCGGTCACGTCCAGGCAGGTGCTGATGCCGGGCACGCTGCAGACCGGCAGCGTGTAGTCGTTCGAGCCGCCGATCAGCTTGCCCAACTTGGCGTGCGGGGTGTAGGTTAGCGCTAACATGATACGGTCATCAGGCGTGATCTTGGCGGTGATCTCCGATTCCAGGCCGTAGATTTTGGCGCCGTCGGCATTGTTGGTGGCCAGGCCACGGGTGCCGTCCGGGTTGGTGACCGGGGCGCTGAACTGGAAGCCGCGGAATTTCTCGTAGAAGATGGCGTTATTCACCAGCAGCTTGCCGCCCAGGAAGGTGCTCTTGCTGCCGACTTCGTAGTTGGTCAGGGTCTCGTCGCCGTAGGGCTTGCCGCCGTCCTGCAGGCCGCCCGATTTGTAGCCGGTGGCGATGCTGGCGTAGACCATGTTGTAGCGGTCGATGTCGTAGTTCAGGCGCAGCAGGCCGGTCCACTTGTGGCCATTGTATTCGCCGGTGTTGGACGGGTTGTTCGGCGTGTAGCCCTGGCCCGGCCGGGTCGGGTCGATATTCGGCGACAGCGGCACCTGCGGCACGTTCGGATCGCCGTTCCAGGTGTAGCCGTTGCCGCCTTCGTTGGTGCGCTTGTCGTGGGTGTAGCGTGCGCCGCCGGTGAGATGGAGACTGCTCGAGAGATTCCAGGTCGCCTGGCCGAAGGCCGCCGCCGACTTCACCGTCTCTTTCGGCTGGATGAAGGAACCCTGCCAGTTCACGGTGCCCTGCTGGGTGCCGTTGAAGATCGGGATGTCGAAGCGGATGCCGTTGTCTTCGGCGCCGTAGTACAGGCCCAGCTGCCAGTCGACGGTGCGGCTGCCCAGCGACTGCAGCTCGACTTCGTGGCTGTAGTTGGTGTAGTGCGAATAGACGGTATTGTTTTCCTGGTGGTTGCCACCGGTCGAGAAGCTGGTCGGCAGGTCGGCGCCGGCGTCCTGGTCGAAGGTCGAGGAGCCGTCGAACTTGGACCAGCCGGCAATGTAAGTCAGCTGCATGTCCGGGTTCAGCTGGTATTCCAGGCGCGAACGCACCGAATCCGAATCGCGCTTCAGCGTCGGCGCGGTGTCGATCAGGGCCGACCAGAAATCCTGGCCCGGACGCGGGTTCTGCATCAGGTTCATCGACGGCGTGCCGCGGTCGGAAAAGCGCTCGTAGGCGATGTTCCAGCGTAGCGCGCTGCTCGGCTCCCACAGGAAGGAGATGCGGGCCGCGGTCTGGTCCTGGGCGCTGTATTTCGGGCCGGTGCGCACGAACTGGTTCGGATTGATCGGCTGGAAGGCGCTGGCCGCGCCGCCGGATGCGGCCCAGGCGGCGCGCTGGCTTTCCAGCGAGGGCGCGGTGTAGGCCTGGTAGTCGACGTAGCCGTCGTGCTGCTCGTGCACCGCGGCGATGCGCAGCGCGGCGGTTTCGCCCAGCGGGATGTTGAAGGCGCCGCGCGCGCCATAGCGGCGGTAGTCGCCCAGGCCGGCTTCGACGCTGCCGCTCTTGCTGCCGAGGACAGGCTTGGCGGTCTGCATATTCACCGCGCCGACCGTGGAGTTGCGGCCCCACAGCGTGCCCTGCGGACCGCGCAGCACTTCGATGGCGTCGAGGTCGAACAGCAGGGCGGTGGCGCCTTCCGGACGCGGCGAGTAGATGCCGTCGACGAAAGTCGCGACTTCCGGATCGGCGTATTCGGTCTTGGCGCTGTCGTTGCCGATGCCGCGCAGGGTCATGGTGGTCACGCCGTGGTCGCCCTGGCCGGTGGCCTGGAAGCCCGGCACCAGGTTGACGACGTCGAGCAGGGTCTGCACGTGGTTGTCTTCCAGCGTCTGCGCGTTCAGCGCGGTGATCGCGATCGGGGTCTTCTGCAGCGAGGTCGAGCGCTTGGTCGCGGTGACCACGACTTCGGCGATCTTGCCGCTGTCGTTGGCCTGCGCGGTCGGTGCGCTCAGGCCGGCCGGTGCGCCGGAACCGGCGGGGACGGCCGGGTCGGTGCTCTGGGCATGCGCCACGCCGGCGCACAGGGTGAGGATGGCAAACTGAATGGGCGTGACGGCGCGCCGGCCGGCGAGGACGGTCTTGTTCATACTGTCTCCTGATTGATTATCTGTCGAAGGCTTCTTGCTGCGGTCGAGTGTCGAGTTCAGTGCGTTGCTGAAATCGATTTCATTCATCTTGAAATCGATTTCATAGTACATTCATGATTAATTGAATGTCAAACTCTTTATCAACAAAAAAGCCACAATCCCCCAAGGAGACCTGCGATGTCCGCACCCGACCCTGTCGTCCCCGTCACCGAAGTCCTGATCGTCGGCGGCGGCACCGCCGGCTGGCTGACCGCCTGCTTCCTGGCCAGGACCCTGGCGGCGCGCGACGCGCAGGGCGTGCGCGTGACGCTGGTCGAGTCGCCGGAGGTCGGCATCATCGGCGTGGGCGAGGGCACCTTTCCTTCGATCCGCGGCACGCTGTCGAACATCGGCATCGACGAGGCGCGCTTCATCAAGGAGTGCAGCGCGACCTTCAAGCAGGGCGTGCATTTCCGCCACTGGGTGCGCGCGCCCGGCGAGCCTGGTGCGGACCACTACTTCCACCCCTTCAGCCAGCCCAGCCAGCGCCCCGGCGGCTTCGAGCTGCTGCCTTACTGGCTGAACGGCGATGCCGGCCCCGGCGTGCCCTTCGCGCAGGCGGTGACGATGCAGAAGCGGATCGCCGACGCGTCGCACGCGCCGAAGCGCGCCCATGACGCGGACTATCTGGGGCCGATGAACTACGCCTACCACTTCGACGCCGGGCGCTTTGCCGCGCTGCTGGCCGAGCATGGCCGCGCGCTGGGGGTGCGGCACGTGCAGGCGAAGGTCGAGCGCGTGGAGCTGGATGCGGCAGGGGCGATCGCTGCCGTGCACACCCAGGAGCAGGGCGCGCTGCGTGCCGGGTTGTACGTCGATTGCACGGGCTTCCACGCACGCCTGATCGGCGACGCGCTCGGCGCGCCCTTCAAGAGCGTGCAGGACGTGCTGTTCGTCGACCGCGCGCTGGCGCTGCAGGTGCCGTATCCGGCGCCGGACACGCCGATCCCTTCGCACACCATCTCGACCGCGCACGAAGCCGGCTGGACCTGGGACATCGGCCTGCAAGACCGGCGCGGCATCGGCTACGTGTATTCGAGCCGGCACACCGACGATGCGCGCGCCGAGCAGGTGCTGCGCGATTATGTCGGCCCACAGGCGCAGGGTTTGAGCCCGCGCCGCCTGGATCTGCAGGTCGGCTACCGCGAGACGCAATGGGTGAAGAACTGCGTGGCGGTCGGCCTGTCCGGCGGCTTTCTGGAGCCGCTGGAATCCTCCGGCATCGGCCTGATCGAAACCGCCGCCTACCTGATCGGCTTCCTGTTCCCCTACGACGGCGCGATGGCGCCGACCGCGCGCCTGTTCAATGCGCTGATGCGCGAGCGCTATGCGCGCATCGTCGACTTCATCAAGCTGCATTACTGCCTGACCCGGCGCACCGATTCGCCGTTCTGGCGCGACAACGCCGACCCCGCCACGATCCCGGCCACGCTGCGCGACAAGCTGGCGATGTGGCGAAGCCGTCCGCCGCACCGGCTCGACTTCGTCACCGACCTCGAGATGTATCCGCCGTCGAGCTGGCAATATGTGCTGTACGGGATGGAGTTCGTGACCGGGCTGCGTCCGGGCGCCGTCGACCCGGCCCGGATCGAGGAGGCGCGCCGCGAATTCGGTATGATCGCGCAGATGGCGGGGCGGGCGCAGGCCGACCTGCCGCTGCACCGCGCGATGGTCGAGCAGATGTGCCGAAAGGCCGCCGGCGGACGGAGCAGCCGGCAGGTCGCGTAAACATCGTTTCTGAAACGGTTTCTGAAACCGGTTTCATGCCATGCTTTCCCTGTTATACTGAACGGATGAGAAAAGACTCCACCACGGCCGCGAACGGCGGCGCCACTGTCCACGAGGTCGCGCGCATCGCCGGCGTCTCGGCGGCGACCGTCTCGCGCTTCCTGAACGGCACCGCCAAGGTGTCGGACGAGAAGCGGCAGGCGATCGAAAGCGTGATCGAAAAGCTGAACTACCGGCCGAACGTCCTGGCGCGCAATCTCAAGACCGGCAGCTCGCGCACCATCGGCGTGCTGACCCAGTCGCTGGTGTCCGGCTATTTTGCCGACGCCATGGCCGGCATCGACGACGTGCTGCAGGGCACCGGCTACGCGCCGCTGATCGTGTCCGGCCACTGGCACGCGGACGAGGAAGCCGAGCGCATCGAACTGCTGATCGCGCGCCGCGTCGACGGCCTGGTGATCCTGAGCGGCAAACTGAAGGACGCGCAGATCCTGAAGCTGGCGAACCGCGTGCCCATCGTCGCCTTCGGCCGCCAGCTGGAGGGGCCGCAGGCCTATGGCTTCAGCCTCGACAACTACTGGGGCGCCTGCGAAGCGGTCGAGCACCTGATCCTGCAGGGCCACCGCCAGATCGCCTTCATTACCGGCCCGGCTGACCACCTGGACGCGCAGGCGCGCCTGGCCGGCTACCGCGATACGCTGGCCAAGCACAAGATCAAGGAAAGCCCGCAGCTGGTGGCGCCGGGCGACTTCTCGGAATCGGGCGGCCTGCTGGCGCTCGAACGCCTGCTGGAGTCGGGCAAGCGCTTCTCCGCCATCTTCGCCGCCAACGACCTGACCGCCTATGGCGCCAGGCTGGCGCTGTACCGGCGCGGCATCCGCGTGCCGGAAGACATCTCGGTGATCGGCTTCGACGACCTGCACAGTTCCATGTACACGACGCCGCCGCTGACCACGGTGCGCCAGCCGCTGTTCGAAGTCGGCCGCTGCCTGGGTACGGCGATCGTCAAGATGATCGCCCAGGAGCCGCTGGACCTGGAGGTGCCCCAGCTCAGCCTGGTGGTACGGGAGTCGGTGCGGCGCGTGGCTTGAACCCGGCGCGGCGGACATGTCATCGCACGGACATACGCGCACCGTACAATCCGGGGCGGCTATACTGCACGCAGTGCCAAACGGATGGATTTCATGTACGCAGCAGTCGACCTAGGCTCCAACAGCTTCCGCCTCCACATCGGCGAACCGATCGCCGGCCAGATGCACATCGTGCGCACCGCGCGCGACCCGATCCGCCTTGCGGCCGGCCTGGGGCCGGACGGCGCATTGACGCCTGACGCGATGGACACCGCGGTGCGCAGTCTGCGCGATCTCGGTGCCATCCTGCGCCAGCACCGCCTGGATGCCGTGCGCGTGGTCGCGACCAACACCATGCGCGTGGCCACCAATGCCGAGCAGCTGCTGCCGCGCCTGGAAGCGGCGATCGGCCATCCGGTCGAAATCATCTCCGGCGAGGAAGAGGGGCGCCTGATCTACATGGGCGTGGCCTGTGCCCTGGCCAAGCCCGGCGAGCAGCGCCTGGTGATCGACGTCGGCGGCGGCTCGACCGAAGTGATCGCCGGCCGCGGCGACGAGATCGCCCTGGTCGAGTCCTTCAGCACCGGCACCCATCCGCAGAGCGCGATGTACTTTCCGGGCGGGCGCGTCGACGCGGCCGCCTTCGACGCCGCCGTCAACGCCGCGCGCGCCCTGTTCGAAGACGCCGCCGCCCAGTACCGCGCGCACGGCTGGCAGGCCGCCTACGGCTCATCCGGCACGATCCGCGCGATCAACGAAGTCATCACCCGCAACCGCCTCGGCGACGGCACCATGTCGATCGCCAGCCTGCAGGCGCTGCGCGACCGCCTGATCGCGGCCGGCCACGTCGACGCCTTCGACCTGCCGGGCATCAAGCGCGAACGCGTGATCGTGATGGCCGGCGGCCTGAGCGTGCTGCTGGGCGCGATGCTGGAATTCGGCGTGCGCGCGATCACCGCGATCAACGCCGGCCTGCGCCTGGGCGTGCTGTCCGACCTCGAGCTGCGCGCACGCCGCAGCGACCGCCGCGACAGCGCGATCCAGGCCTGCATGCGCCGCTTTGGCGTCGACGAGGCACGTGCGCTGCGTACTGCTGCCATCGCCGGCCGCCTCTACGACCGCCTGGCCGGCAGCGACGAAGGTCTGCGCCGCCACCTGCTGTGGAGCTGCATGCTGCACGAGGTGGGGCAGGCGGTCTCGCACACCGGCGCCCACAAGCACGCCGCCTACATCGTCGAGCATGCCGACCTGCCGGGCTTTACCAATCGCGAACAGCGCCTGATGCGCACCATCGTGCTGGCCCAGAAGGGCAACCTGCGCAAGGTGCGGGAAGAGCTGGGCGCGCCCGACCTGGCGCGTGCCGTGCTGGCGATGCGCCTGGCAGCCGTGTTCATGCACGCGCGCGTGGACGGCGACCTCGACGGCCTCAAGCTGCGCATGAAGCAGCGCATCGAGATCGACACGCCGCGCGGCTGGCTCAGGCAGCACCCGACGGTGGCGGCCTGGTTCGACAAGGAGGTTGCGGCCTGGGGTGAGGTCGGGGTTGGGTTTCAGGTGACGCAGGTCTAGCCGCTCAGGCCTGCTGGCGGATTTGTGCCATCCTCGGCGCCGCCAGGCGCAGATAATCCTCGGCATCCAGCACCATCGACGCATCCAGCCGGCCGGCATTGAAGGCGATCTCGCGGTAGCGTTCAAACAGCTCCGGATCGGCCACCAGCTGCAGTTCGGGATGGAAGGAAAAGGGCGGGATCGCGCCCAGCACGCAGCCGGTGATCGCATCGATCTCCCTGGGACTCATCAGGCTGGCGCGCTTGGCGCCGAAGGCCTGCGCCAGCGCCGCGAGGTCGAGCTGGCGGTCGGCGGCCAGCACGGCCAGCACGTGGATCGCCGGCCCGCTCGGCACTTGCAGTTTGCAGGCCATGGCTTTCGCGCCTTGGCCGACTTCGGTGCCGCGGATGCGCGCCACTTCTTCGGACTTGCCGGCGGCGGGGTGTCCGATGACCCGGTAGCGAGCATGGCCGTTGTCGAGCAGGGTGACGAGTTTCTGGAAGGTGGGCGTAGGGCCGATGCCCGGTGGGAGTGCGCTGTTTGACATGCCTTATTCTAGCAAGCGCAGGGCGCACGCTTCACCGGCCCCCTTGGAGGCGCACCGGTCGCGTTCGGTCGCCGATGGGATGTCGCCGGTGCTTGTGCGCCATGGGGCCAGCGATATCAGCAAGTCTGCGGTGGCAAAACCCGCCGACCTCAGCCCGCTGCTGTGGTCCCTTGAAGTTTGCATAGCGCCGCTATACATATGGCCTTCCCCCATCGATACGGACACTTCCGTTAGGCGCATTTTAGATTTTCAAACTGTACTGGGCTGAGATAGCCGATGGTGGAATGACGCCGGCGTGGATTGTAGAACCTTTCGATGTAGTCGAA
>Ga0308160_10000549_pt1 | contig 70286 bp, 110 predicted proteins | sample PhyFR1_FD_201036 | JGI IMG/M metagenome (GOLD analysis project Ga0308160, IMG submission 201036) | Phyllosphere microbial communities from UC Gill Tract Community Farm, Albany, California, United States - DLSLF.R1 | ecosystem: Host-associated > Plants > Phyllosphere > Unclassified | place... | reverse complement strand
GAGCGACGGGCAGGAGGCAGGTCAGCGTCCGGTTGGCCAACCTTGCCCGGAGCCGACGAAAACAAGGGAAGGCACGCACGACTTGTCGGTCATGGTCGCCATTCTGCCGGTGAAGCCGTAGTGCTTGGCTGTCGTTGTCGTTGCTGGGAGCTGCTTGAGCGCGGTCGACGTCAAGATCGCAGCGCGTGGGAGGGTGAAGGTCATCTTGGGAGTACTGACGGGTGAGAGGAGAGAAGTGCAGCGGCCAAGGCCAGCTCGGAGGGGCAGGGCCACGGCCTCGGCCGCTTTGAGGGGACCGGCAGAGGACGAAGACCGGCCCGGGCCCGGGCCGCCCGATCGCAACACCCGTCCGCAGAGACCGCCCGCCCTCCCTCTTGTACGGTCAGACGGCCGCGTTGCTTGCGGGGCAACGCGAAGCGATTGGCATTCGTCCTTGCTCTGGGGAGACAGGTGACAGGTACGAGAGTCGCAGGGGCTTGCGGCGGGCGGGGTGCACTGAGAACGATCGTTGCGCGCAGGCTACCCTGACGCGCGCGCCTTGACAGGCCCAGCGCCGGTGAATTGTCGCGAGTGACTCTTGACGCGGCGACGGTCATGCGCTCAATGGCCAGCGCTGCGAGCCCGGTTCAAGACGCCATCTCGGACATGCATCTTACTGCGGTGTGCATTGCTTAGCGCCCTGCTTGCATCGGTCCGACGGGACGTCGTCCTGGGCAGCAGCCAGCGACAACCGATGTCGCTCGCATCCCTCCACGCAGGTCGACATGAGGGCTAGACGAGCAATCGAGTTTCGAGGATGGTGCCGTGCGCGCCGAAGTGATGCGTCCAAGGCCTATTGGGTGAAGATAGGAACGGCGGTGACCGGCGAGCAAGGGCGGCCCGGACCCGCAGGACGCCCAACGGCTCTGACCCCAAGGCGCTGTCGACGATCCGCCAACGAGGAGGCTGCCGAGAGCCTTGACGAGTCGTGCGACCGTCGGCGAGGCGGCTTCGGCGAAACTGTAGGCTTGCCCCAGTGACTCGACGAGTGCGCGGTCTGACCTGCCCACCGTCCTCCCTGATCGTCCGCCGACTGGCCCATCTCGGGCTATCATAAGGGTCGCATGCGATCCCTTTTTGTCACGTCAGGGGTCGCCGCCGCCCGTGAGCCGCTTGCCGAGCTCGCCCGCGAGCCCAACAACCGTCTGGACGCCTTCTGCCGCCTCACTCGGTAGATGCGACCACTCGACCGCTCGGACGGCGCCGAGCGCGCTCTCGACCTGGTTGTTCCACTGGGCCTTGATGTCAGACGAGAGCGACCGCGCGGGCGGCGTCCTCTGCCGGGCAGTGATGACCGAGTGGAAGGGTGATGGGTCGAGCAGCGTCGGATCCGAGAGGTGCAGCGACGTCGTTGCCAGTCTAGGCAGTGAGCGGGAGCGGCATGGACTCGAGGTCAGCCTCACGGATAGCCATCCGAGACGCTTGGACGGGCACGGATCAGAGGGACGCACGATGACGCCACTTGGCTTGTCCTGGCGCGCATGTCGCCTAGCCGGCAGGGGGGGGGGGTCGACGAGCGACGCATCAGGTCGTCAGCGAGCTTGCGCGCGCTAGGGACTGGCACCTAAGCGGTGCTCGCTCGACTCACTCGCCATCACAAAGTAAACCATGCCGCACTAAGTGTGCGGAGAAATAGAGGAGGGCACCAGTCAGCGGAAGCTCATCGGAAGGCTCGTCAAGCACCCGGACGGCCGCTCTCGCTCGAGCTCGCCTCGGGGACGACCGACCGAGAGGCCGCGCGCGACGCACCAGGGCCGCGCCGGCCGTCAATGGCAGCAGCTGGGACGCCATGCTAGTCTATCAGAGGGCGGTGAGCGGCCGGAGCTGGATCGTGTGGACGCTGAGAGCGGACGGGACGGGGTGTTGCGATGGTCGTTGCGAGGTTAGCGGCAGGGGCAGCTCGGCCGCACGTCGTCGTCGACACACGGGGCTGTTCGACGCACACGAAAGGCGCAGGCGGACCCTGGCCTTCCTTCAGGACCGGAAGTTCGCAGCAAGTGACCACTCGACGCTCTCCCACTCTGCTCAGAACGAGACTCGCATGAATGACAAGCTTCGCGAAACGACAGGCAAAGGACATTTCTCGGAAGGTCATGGGATCAACCGTTATGTTGGGGGATGGCAGGCTCGATCGTCAAACAGGGCGACCAGCTCTCGCAGACGAATCCCGTGAGGGAATTGTCAACGTCTGAGGTGGAGAGGAGGGGAGGCGGAAGATGTCAGAAACAACTTCGAGTCGATGGAAGGCGAGCCAAAGCAGGGGGACGCACCGGCTGGCCGCGAAGTGGGGCGAATGAACTATTTCGAGCGAGCTCTCATCTTTCTGCGCTTCTTTCGGAGCCTGGTAGGTTGGGTGAGAAGAATGGAGGAGTGAGCGGAAGCTCGGATGGTCAAGTAGGCGAGGTCACGAGGGAGCGAGGTGGGCTCCGCTGCGGCCGCCCGCGCAGGCTGTGAGCGTACGATGGTCCTCGGCAAGGGCAGGTCAACCAGCCAGAGTCGCCAGGAGCGAGCACAGCGAGCACACTGGCAGGCCAGCCCGGCTGCAAGGACGCTGCTATACAGCGACCGTGCAGCTAGGAGGAGCCGATGACCGGCGCTGCTGCCCGTCGCCGCCGGAAGCTGCTGCAGCTCGACCAATCGCCCGGCCCTCGTGACCACCCTCGCAACCCTCGTCCAAATGCAGACAAACGATTAAACGCACCTTCTCATACGCTTCTTGCGCCACTTATCACCTGTGAAAGCGAGAAGGGCAGGAGCAAAGAAGGTCAGTCGAAGGCTCAGAGGATGGACGGAGCCAAGGAGGCTCGGACTCTGCTCCGCCGCTGCCGCAGGAAGCAGCAGCAGCGGAGCGGAGGCGAGGAGCAAGAGGATGAGACCGCCACAACGACCGCCGTAGCCCAGGAGGGAGGGGCCCGGCGATGTGCAGGATCTTCGCCTTCAGGAGGTGAAAGGGCCAGGACGCACGCATTGTTGAGATGAATGACTGGGTGAGGGTTGCAAGCCAGCGAGCGAGCGGGTTCGCGAGATGCCTAAGTCTTTTGCCCCCGACTGCCGAAGTGAAGTTCCCCGATCAAGAACCCCGGTCACCCGGCCTGGAAACCAGGCTGTCCCTGATTACTTAAGGGTCGGTTCTTGATCTTCAGCCTCTCTGGCCACTTGCTGCCTTCAATCGGCCGTGAGCTGCAGGCCTGCTGCAGGTATGATGCCTGCAGCCCTTCGCGCAGTCGACCTGCCTGGCTGCTCACGTCCCTGACGTCGAAGCCCCGCGAGGGTCTAGCCACCTCATCTCCTCCTCTAGACGTACCATGGACCGGTCTGCCAGGCGCCGCTGCCACATATACGGCTCTCGCCAAGCAGTCCCTCGGTTGGTTCGTGACATTGTATTCATACACCGCCGTCGAGTCTCTCAATGCTTTGCTATGCTGTTGCCTGCTGACGCCCCCGCTGCCATCCGACGGGCGATCACATCGCTCCCGTCCTCGGTTGGCTCACACAGCGCACTGATGCTTCGGTCGCCGACGGCCTCATTTCCTGTATCTCATGCGATCTTTCTGTCGGCTTCACTCTTTCCCGCCAGCCTTCTCTCATGTATCCCATCCTTCGGCCTCAGTTGATCCTCGCGCGATGTGCGACCGCCTCACACACCGCGCATCGTCGTCCCTCGTTTCATGTTGCGCCTTGCGCTCCCTTCTGGCCAGAGACATGACCCAGGGGAGGTCAACACTGCTTAATCCATCCCCTCCCGAACGTTGCAGGCCGTACTGAGAAAGGGAGGGTCAGCTCAGGGACTAGCGGCCGCTGGGACAATCAACTGCCCGAGGCAGGGAGTTGGATTGCAGAGCATGCAACTCGGTCCTTGATGCGTACGTCGTGGCGTACTCCTTCCAGCGCAGGAACCCTCCTGCCACACTGGGACGTCGTCCCGATCAGCAAGTTCAACCCCATCGTCAGGCGGTAGAGTTGTTGGCTGGCCGCCCTCTACCGATCGGAAGGAGGCCTGTCAGTCTCCTCTCTAGAAAGCCATACTAGACGCCTTCAGCGGACCTGCTCGCGTGCGCTCGCTGCCGACCGATGATCTCGGTACCAAGACCTTGTGTCCTCGGCCGCGGCCTGCAGACGCACGGCGTCATCTTTTAGCAGGTTGGAGTATCAGGTGCGCGTGTTCGTTGGACAGCGAAGGTTACGGGGCCGGTTAGACGGTCTCGACCGCCATGGGGATCCCGACGGCGCGACCATCGACATGAGCAGCGACGATAGCGTCCAGTCCAGCCACTTGGGTCGCGGGCTTGTCGTCCTGAGTTTCAGTAGCGCTCGCTTGTTGACCCCAGGCAGGGCGACAGCTGGACGCGACGTGCTGTGGTCCAGGTCGTGAGCGTGTCGAGCGCGCGAGCGAGCGTCGTCGGAGCTGAAGAGTTAGTGCTATATTCAGAGCTACCATCGCCACTACTTCTGCTGGCTTGAGGAAGGGGACAGATGCGGGGACGGGAGCAGGGCGAGCGAAGCGGCTCGGTCGGCACCGAGTGGGGAGGCTTAGGCGACCGCCAGAGCGTTGCTGATCACCCCTTAAACCCGGACCACGCTCGTCCGGGCACACCGACCGGCGGCCAGACGTTCAGACTGACGCCTTCGCGAGGGTCATGAGAGGCCGTCGATACGTAAGCCGAGTGCCATCGAGCCTCGCCCTCCCTCAGCGCGGTCATGCTCGTCTGAGTGACGGCCGTGCTGGTGAGCGGCGTCGACAGCAGACAAGGTTGGGGCAGCATGTGGCAGATTCGCTCCTGGTCAGCCAGCGTCCTCCAAGGAACGAGCGGGCGATGAGGTGCTGGGAGAGGGGTCGTCGTTGGACGTGCGCTGTCGTCGACTCCTCGTCTTGCTGCTCGTCGTCGTCGCACGGCCAGCTCCGACCTCGCCTGTCGCATGCCAGGTTTGAACTCAGCCTGGGGCTGAGATCGGCCGGGGGTCATCTACTGCCGGCCCAACGCTCCTGTTGAGCCGACCCCAACTCCCATCAACCAGAAGGCAAGTCGGCATGGGTCTCGGCAGACTTTTCAAGCGCAAGTCCAAGGTGGGTCTCTTGACGATGTGGTCTCCTCAAGGATATGCAGAGGCTGACCTCGACGGGCCCCGCCCTTGTCCGCGCAGACCGAGTCGGCTCAATCCGGCTCGTCGTCGTCCGCCAACCCGTCGGTCGCACCTGTCTCTCGCTCGCAACGTAATCTGCCGGGCTGATCCTAGTTGCGGACGGCTTGCCAGAGTAGGCTCAACTACAGGCGAGGCCGGCCGACCGGGCCAGGCCGTCTACTTTGAGATCCAGATCGACGGCGAGCCGGCCGGCCACATCGTCATGCGCTTGTACGACGACGTCGTCCCAAAGACGGCCCGCAACTTCCGCGAGCTCTGCACCGGCCAGAACGGCTACGGCTATGCGCTTTCTGGCTTCCACCGCATCATCCCAGGCTTCATGCTGCAGGTGCGTCCCGGGATCGACCTGCCCGCTGCGCCCGCTGGTACTGACGCGACGCCGGGGTCGATCTTTGTTAGGGTGGCGACTTTACAAACCACAATGGCAGTACGTCTGTCATCAGCGCGTGCTATCTGTCCGCTGATCTACTGCCGGTATTCTTCTGACTTACATCTCACACCCCCAGCCGGCGGCAAGTCGATCTACGGCCGGCGCTTCGACGACGAGAACTTCCAGCTTCGGCACACGCGGCCGGGCCTGCTCTCGATGGCCAACAGCGGGCCGGGCACGAACGGCTCCCAGTTCTTCATCACGACGGTCCCGACGCCTCATCTCGACGGCAAGCACGTCGTCTTTGGCGAGGTCGCCGACGAGCGCTCGCTCGCGCTCGTCCACCGGATCGAGGGTTTTGGCACGGCCTCAGGCAAGCCCAAGGCCAAGGTCGGCATCGCCGCCTGCGGAGTCGTCCCCGAGGGCGCCGGCCTGCAGGCAGCCGACGACGACTCGGACTCGGATTGAGTTCGCCTTCGTGCCGATCGAGAGGGAGCGAGGTGCTTGACGGCGCCGCGCTGGCTGTCTCGACCTCATCCCGTGCTCGCTCGGATGCCCGCTGCACACGAGAAGCCTCCTTCCGACATCTTCAGATACGCTGTCTTTGTACGATGGTCTCTTGTCTCTTAACTCTTCACAGCGAGAGTCTCTTGTAAACTCGTCGTCCCCTGGTCAGGATGACGCGGGCCGTCGAGTCGGCGCTGCGCCTTGCGACGCCTCTCGCCGCACCGGCGGCAGCTCTCGGCGCGACCCCGCCCTCAGGCTGGCCCATAGGCCTTGCTGCCGGCCTCCCTCAACCCGCCATCAGCCCCAGACCCCCGCCCCCCCGCTTGCCTCCGACAGCAACCTCGCAGACGATGCTCGGGCTCTACAAGGCGCTCTACGACTATGAGCCTCAGGACCCTGAGACCGAGCTCGCCCTGACCGAGGACCAGGCGATCTACATCCTCGACAAGGAGGACCCAGAGTGCGTCCGCCGCCGGCCCGTGCCCATCTCCCTTCGCTTCCTCCCCGGGTCCTTTGCTCCGGCCACTCAGCTTCAGCTGCTGCCTTGATGAGCTTCAGAATGGCTACTTTCCTCTCGGATCATCTTCAGGGCTGACATCTATCCCTCTCGTCGTCCGGCAGATGGTGGAAGGCTCGGGCCAAGCCGGCTGACGGCAGCGCCGCTGAAGACGGCCCGGTCGGCCTCGTCCCATCCAACTACGTCGAAGAGGTTCGTCTTGCCTGCTCGCCCTTCCATCACACATCCCCAAGCACGAGGCGGTCGTCGACCCATATCCATCGCCGCCCGCGAGGTATCAGGCTTCGAGGTCAGATGGCCGGGGGCGACAGGGCCCGCGGTCATCGCAGCACCATCACCCGTTGATCGCGACCCCTGCCGGACCCGCATCGACCAACTCCTCGACCTCTTGTGCCATCTGCGGTGCCAGAGACAGAGCCTCCTTCGCTCGCTGCTAGGCTGACTCGCTCCGACTGTCCCTGGTGTCCCGATACTCTTACAGGCCGCTCCGCTGTACCGAGCCCGGGCCATCTACGCCTACACCGCCTCGACGGCCGAGGAGCTCTCGATTGAGGAGGATGAGCCGCTCCTCATCTTCGAGGCGGACGAGGGCGACGAGTGGGTCCTGGCCCGTCGGGTGGCCGAGCCCGAGCAACTTGGCGGCTACGTCCCCGCGACGTATGTTCAGGAGGAGGAGGGGACCGCCGGCGAGGAGGGCTTCAACGGCGATGCCGTCGACGAGGTCCGTCCCCTCGCTTCTGACTGCTCGCAAGCCTCTGCAGCTGAACCCTGATCATCAACCCACTCGCAATCTTCCTCTGCGTATGCCTCGCTCCCTCAGATTGAAGGTCCGCCCCAGGCGACCTACGTCGACCCTGCAGAGCTCTCTGCTGAGCGCCGGGACAAGGGCAAGGCCGACAGCATCGAGACCTGGGTTGTTTCGGTTCGTTCCATCTACTGCTGTCTGAGCATGCTGATGCCGCCGGAGGCGTACGCTGAGGTTCTGGCTCTTGCTTTCCATGCGGGCCCCTTCGGCCGCTCCTCAGGAGCTCGATGGCAAGAAGAAAAAGACAAAGGGCACGCTCGGCATTGGCAACGGTGCCATCTTCTTTGCCAGCGAATCGAGCAAGGTAGGTCCAAGCAGGAGGCCTGCAATAGTCCCCCCCCCCTCCTTGAATATGCTGGCAACGGCTGACCTTGCTCACTGCGTCCTGGACCTCGACCCCGCCCTCCGGCGCTTACCGCTCCCCAGAACCCCATCCAGCAGCATCCCATTGACGAGGTCGAGGCAGTCAGCTTATCTGGCAAGGATGTCTCGCTTGACCTGCCAGCGCTCGGCGGCCGGCCCTGGGCCTTCCACTGTGCGTCGAGTTCGGAGGCCGAGGCCGTCCATGCCAAGCTGCACGCGTCCAAGGACGCCTCAGGCGGCTCCTTTTCAGCCGGCGCGGGCCGCGACGTGGCAGAGGACGACGAGGACGACCGGATGGGAGGCCTCTCGGTCAACACGGGAGGCGCCTCCTCTTCTACGAAGGCGGTTCGCTGGGCGCCCTCCCCGACGTCCCCTGCCGCGGCTCCTGCGGGCGACGACGACGAGGAGGCCGCCGTTGCGCTGTACGATTTCGCTGCTGAGGGCGGGGCGGACGAACTCGTGCTGACCGAGGGCGAGCGCCTCGTTGTCGTCGACAAGTCGGGTGATGGCTGGTGGAAGGTCCGCAACAGCCGGGGAGAGGAGGGTGTCGTACCTGAGGCGTATGTCGAGCTCGGCGCCGGCGGTGCAGCCGACGACGACGACGACAACCAGCGCGAGGACGAGGAGCGGGCGGCGGCCGCCGCCGAGGCCGAGGCAGCTGCCATCGCTGCTGCCAACGCGGAGCGCGCCCAAGCCGAGGCTGAGCGCCGCCGGCAGATGGAAGAGCGTCGGGCCCGGCAAGAGGCCGAGGAAAAGCGCCGACGCAAGGACGAGGAGCGTGCCCGGCGCGACGAGGAGGCCCGGCAGTGCGTCTTATTCCGACCTGCGCCGTTCACGTGCGACGTCGGCGACCCACTCACACTGACACCGACTTACTGCCCCCCTCTCCTTTGTCTGTTCGCGTCTCGCTTCGCTGGCTGCACTGTCCGCAGACGGGAGGAGGCTCGTCGCCAGGCACCCGCGCCCGAGCCGCCCAAAATCCGGAGCCGGCCGTCTATGAACGACGTACCGACGTCGATCCCGCACAAGTCTGGCTTGCCCAGCCGGCCGCAGGAATCGAGCTCGTCAAGATCACGTGCGTTACGATTCCTCTCATCTGTCAGTTGCTCCTCGGGACAAAAGCTGACTCGCGCTGCTGCCCGCACTGCGTCGCACGAGATAGTGCCTGCGCCGAACCGGGTGCGGACGTGGCACGACAAGTCTGGCCAGTTCAAGGTCGAGGCCGAGTTCCTCGGCTTCAAGGGCGGCAAGATCCGGCTTCACAAGGTCAACGGTGTCGTCATCGAGGTCCCGCTCGCAAAGATGTCGCCCGAGGACAGCGAGTATATCGACCGCCTAACGGCCAAGCAGCAGCAGCGTCGGCGGCCAGCCGACGACGACGATGTCCCGCTCGCTCAGTCGCAGTCGCACAAGGCTCGGCCGACTGTCTCCTTGCAGCCACAATCGCAGGGTCGCTCAGCGGTCGCTTCCGCGCCGTCCGGCCGACCGCCTACTCAGCAGCAGCGCCGGCGGCCGACATTTGACTGGTTCGAATTCTTCCTCAACGCCGGCGTCGACGTCGACGACTGCACGCGCTACGCCGCCAACTTTGACCGCGACAAGATTGACGAGACGATCCTCGACGACCTGGACCCGGGCACGCTCCGCAACCTCGGCCTCCGCGAGGGCGACGTCATCCGCGTTAAAAAGGCAATTGCTGCTCGCAAGGCGCCGCCACCGCCGGCCGCTGGTGGAGGCGATCCGCGCTCGCAGATCGAGTCGGACGAGGCGTTTGCTCGCCGGCTGCAAGAAGAGGAGAACGGCCGCCGTGGAGGCGGGACCAGCAGTCCGGCCCCGGCCGGCGGTAGTGGTGGCGGCAGCGGTCTGTTCACATCGTCCACGGGCGAGCTCAAGAACCAGACGCGCCGGGGCCGACCCGAGCGCAAAGGCACTGCGTCCGACTCGGTCGACGCATCGAGCCTTGCTGCTGCTTCGAGCTCGATCCAGCGGACCGAGACCCCGCCGGCTGTCGCCGTCTCGCCGCCGGCGCCGGTCAACCCGCCCCAGCGTACAACCTCGGCCGCGGCCGCGCCTCCGCCTGCCCCTGCGCCCGTCTCAAACGGCTTTGATGATGACGCCTGGACTCCGCGGCCGAGCTCCACCAAGCCGGCGACGCCGACGCCTCCGACCGCGCCCGTCGCACCCTCGCTCGTCTCCTTCGACTCAGCTCAGGCCGTGCCGCAGGCGGCGTCGAGTGCGTTCGAGTCGCTCGCCCAGCCGGGCCAGGCCCGGCCGCCACCCGCCTCGGTGCAGCAGCCACTCAACACGGGCATGAGCAACCTGAGCATCGGCTCCAACAACACGGGGTCGTCGTCGATGCAGGCGCCCCAGAGCTTCCACAACGGCCTCGGTTTCGGCGGCTCGAATACTAACATGGGCCAGCTCCTCCAGGCTCAGCAGACCGGCATGTTTCAGCAGCAAGGCCCCCGTGCCCCGCCCGCACCGGTGCCGTCAAACCAGGGCTTGCTCAACCCGCTTGTGCCGACGCAGACTGGCTTCGGGCAGTTTGTGCCGACGCGGTCGTCGGCCAACTCGTCCCCCTTCCAGGGCATGCAGCCGCAGCAGACGGGCTTCATGCCCCAGCAGCAGACGGGCTTCATGCCCCAGCAGCAGACGGGCTACCCGAGCGGCGGCTTCCAGTCGACGCCGAGCTTCCTCCCGCCTCGTAAGTTCCCAGCTTCAGCCACTGCGAGATCGTGCCGGCAGCTGACGTCCGTTTGCGTTTCTTCGTTGGTCTGCTCGTAGAGCATACGGCCATGAACACAAACTACCAGGCCGGCCAGGTGATGGCCAACCAGAGCGCGCTGTCCTCTGCCGACACCTTCAACCAGCTCGCCTCGGCCCGGCCGCAGGCGCCGCCGTCGGCGGCCCAGCCGGCCAGCTTCAACCCGTCGAGCGTCTTTGCCGCGATGAAGAACAACAAGGGCGTGCTCGACCAGAGCGCTGCACCTCAGGGATCCGGTCAGTGCCCTGCCCTTCATCGGTCACCGCAAGTCTTGTTGTCGCTGAACAAGCCGCCCCTCCTTCGTGCCCGCCGCCACTCTCAGACAAGTACGACGCTCTCCGTCCGCAGACGACCGGTTTCCCGGGCATGATGCAGCAGCCGCAGATGACGGGCTACCAGCAGCAGCAGCCCCAGATGGGCTTCATGCAGGCACAGCAGACGGGTGCGTATCGAGGTCTTCAAAGCCATCGGCCCAGTCGTCCGCTGACACCCAGCCGCTCGTTCCTCGCCCTGCAGGCTTCCCGATGCAGCAGCAGATGCCGACCGGCATACCGATGCAGCCGAGCTTCATGGGTCCTCAGCCGACAGGCTTCATGCCCCAGCAGCAGACGGGCTTCAACCCCTATGGCCAGCAGCAGCAGCAACAGGGCGGCTACCGAGGCTTCTAGCCAGATCGTCGACTCTCGACTTCGGGCCCCCTGATACCCTTTTCCGTCTAGCCGTGTTCCACCGCATCTTCTACGCTGTATCTCTTTGTCGCCCCTCTTCCTCTGCTTCTGCCATGTCTCTGACCTTCTCGGTGGGCGAACCCATCAGTTGCAAGTGCTGGACGTCAGTCGTACGGATCGACCGCCGTGCTGCGCGCCCGCGGCCTCGGAGGGCGTGCGCATCACCTCCCGGCGGGGTCGCTCGCCGGCCGACGTCGACCTCTCTCCCTACCCCCTCCCCTGTCGCCTCGTCTCTCCCGTCCACCTTTTTGCCTCCTCAGCTCCAGTCATGTGTCTCCGCAGGTGCGTCAGCACGTACTTGCAGCTCCGACGCGTCCCTCTGTCAGGAGCTGGCGAGGCTGACGACACCGGCACCGGGCTCGTACGCGTCGCCGCCGCCTCTCTTGCAGCATCATCGCCCCGTCGGTTCTCGCGTCCGACATGGGTAACCTCAGCCACGAGTGCAAGCGTGTCATGGACGAAGGTGCCGACTGGCTGCACATGGGTGCGTACGAGGTCGAGTCGCTTCCCTCCTGCAGGCAGCTGACGTCGCGGAGCTCCCTCCCATCCGTCGCCTTCGACCAGATGTGCGTCGTCCTGTCGCTGGCGCTCAGCAGCCAGCTGCCATATGCTTCGTTCATCTCGGCTAACGGACAGTCTCGAATCGTTCCTCTCAGGTTATGGACGGCTCTTTCGTCCAGAGCGTCTGCCTCGGTTTGTCCCCTCTCGGCGTGCCGCTTGGTAGCTCACCTGCGCGTCGAGGCGCCCGCGCGCTGACCTTCGAACGCCTTCGGCTGACCCATCTACTCTCTCAGGCGCTCCCGTCCTGGCGTCCGTCTTTAAAGGTGTCCCGGGCATCTACATGGACTGCCACATGATGGTCTCGAAGCCGGAGCAGGTACGCTCGGGCGAGCAGATGGGTCGACGCGCGGTGCCGTGCTGACCCGCGTCCACTTCGCGACGGCCGCCAGTACGTCGAGGAGATCGCTGCCGCCGGCGGCAAGTCGTACACCTTCCACTACGAGGCGACGAGTGCGTCAACGGTGTATCTCCAGCATTGAGCATTGGCTCCCAGACTGACGCTAACCCTCCTGTGCCGCGTCGTCTAGAGGACCCGCTCGCGCTTATCAAGCAGATCAAGGCGGCCGGCATGGCGGCCTCGATGGCTCTCAGCCCTGACACGCCGGCCGACGTCGTCACGAAGGAGATCGCCGACGCGCTCGACATGGTCCTTATCATGACCGTCGTTCCCGGTAAAGCCAAGACTCTGTCGCACCCACCTTGGTTTTTAGAAGCTGACGTCCTCCTCTCTTTCGCTCCTTCGCAACAGGCAAGGGTGGGCAGAAGTTCATGCCCGAGTGCATGCCAAAGGTGCGTTTCCGTGCCGCGTAGTTCGCACGAGGTATCTGTTGCTCATGTCTCTACCTCCTCCGAACACAGGTCGCCAAGCTGCGCGAGCTCTACCCGACCCTCAACATCCAGGTCGACGGCGGCGTCGGCCCGGCGACCGTCGAGGAGTGCGCCAACGCCGGCTCAAACGTCATCGTCGCCGGCTCGGCCATCTTTGGCGCCAAGAGCTCGGGCGAGGTCATCAAGAGCCTGCGGGCTGCAGTCGACGGTGCCATCGAGAAGCGCAAGGCGCAGTAGAGATAGAGATCTTCGATCGCATGAGGACTGATACAGAGAGGTCTGCGCTCGCTGCCGGCAGGCCGCAGCTCATCAATCTGCAACCCAATCGCCGTCCTCGTCGCTCCAGCCGACTGCGCGAGGCTCAATCGCGGGCGTCAGCTTTCGCTGGCAAAAGGTTGAGCGGACGCAAACTCACGAAGCTTGGGGTCGGTCCTTAGCACGCGCCGCAGCATCCTGCCCATCGTCCAATCGACTGGTTCCACCTCCCCTTGGCAGGCCTGGCCTTCGTCCCCGCGCCGGGCGTCGGCGGTGTCCCTTGACAGGGCGCGGTCAATGACTGCCTCGAGACTTGGCCCTCCGCGACCTCGGCCATCGAAGCCGCCGTCGGCGAAGGAAAACGCGTTCGACAGCGGACCGAAGGAGTCATCCTCCTTTGGTTCGGGCGGTTCCGACAGCCCGTGGTCCCAGAGCAATTGAGCGACCTCCCTCCCGGCCGCCTTCCAACGAGCGTGTGACTCGCCGAGATCAGCCTCCTGCTGCCGTCCCTCGGGCTTGAGCAGCTGGACAGCCTGCTTGAGGAGCTGGACCCGGCGCTGGAGCGTGGCCGAGTCGGGTGTCGGCGACTTGGCTGTCGAAGAGCCGACGACGGGCGAGACGAATGGCAGCGGCTTCTTGCTGAGACCGGCGACAGGAGCCGGGGCGGTCACAGCCGGTGTCGTCTGCGGAGCGATGACATCGGCCGCGGCGGGCCGGCTTCTCGCCTCTGCTCGAACGAGTACTGGCGGCGGTCTGAGCGTGAGCGGCTTGAACTTGCTCGGCCGCAGCTTGACCTTCGCGGCCGGGACGGGCGAAGACGGCGGCTCGCTCAGACCAGGCGATGAACTAGACAGCTTGCCGTCGACGACGTCATCTGGCGTCGGCTCGGCGCTGACGACAGACGGTGACTTTGGTACGAGCGACGGGCACTTGAACTTGCTCCTCAACGTATCCGTCGCTCGCGGCGTTGCCGGCTGGCCAAGTTTGGTTGCAAGACGGGTTAGCAGCGTTGCAAGGGCCCAACGGGATGATCGGTCTGACAGACCTGCAAGATGGTGATTTTGCGTCGCTTGGCGGAAGCGTCGACCGAGACGTCGGTTTCCTGCGGGTCGGACGGCCGTTTCTCTGCTGCTGTGACAAGAGGAGATGCCGCGAGCGGCCGCTCGAGACCGGATGACGAAGGCTTCGTCGTCACTGGGCTGGTCGGGAGCGCCTGGGCCAAGAGAGGACGAACAAAGCAGGAAGCGCAAGGTCATTTTTCCGCCCGATACCGTTCATCGCATCCTTCGAACTGACTTCTGGTGGTGGTGGTGCGCATGTAAGACTGCAGATCGGCGACGGGGCTTCCTCAGGGGGTGCCGCTTTGATCAGGAGGCGTGTATGCGCCGGCCGCCATGATGTTGAACTTCCTGCGACTAAAGCGACAGGCGGGCCGGCGTCTTCCGAGCCGGCAGGCACCATGAGAACTGCGTCGGCTGACTCTGACCCGCCATCCAGGATGGAGGACTCGACGGGTGCCGGTGGTTGAGGAGGGGCGAGTCGAGCAATCATCGAGGCAGCCCGCTGGAAGGGGCCAGGCGGCTCGACAGCCGTCCCCCTGCGTCTCAGGGCTTGAATCCTCTGACACAGTAGGACAAATCTATCCCCCAACGTCAGAGATCAATTTGAATCGGGGCCATCCTCAAGAAGGCGAGCGACAACGTACCCTCGTCGACGACTGGCGGCGCAGCAGCGCCGGATGCGAGCTCGAGCGGGCGATCGACTGCGACGCAGGAGGAGGTGTTAGCGTGCGACTAGGTCAGCTTCTAGGTCATCTTACCTCATCTTATCTCATCTGTGCTCACCATGTCCGAGCAGTCGATGGGTCCGGGGGCTGAGTATCCAGTAGGAGAAGGAGATGGTTGGGCTCGAGCTGGCTGCCAGCGTGAGCCGAACACTCGGCCGCGCAGCGGCGCGCCCCCCCTGCGACTCCAGGTAGTCCTTCTCGCCTGCTCCTCCTAGCTGCACGAACGCTGTCTAGTGGTGGCCTTGCAGCCGGCTGGCTTGCCAGTGTGCTCGCTCCTGGCGACTCTAGCTGGTTGACCTGCCCTCGCCGGGGACCATTGTGCGCTTGCAGCCTGCGCGGGCGGCCGCAGCCAAACGACAGCTGGCTCCTTGGCTTACTTACTTCCTGCCAACCATCACTCCCGCCTGGCTGATCCACCGAGCCAGCTGATCTCCGCCCAGCACTGCATCCCATATCTGGCCCTCTCATGGTGCGCATCGCCCGTTCTGACGCGAGCTGAGCATAACGCCTGCTGATCGCCGGCCCGTCCCGCGCGACGACAGCCCGAGCTCGTCGCCCCGAGCCCTTCGACCGTCCATCCGGGCGGGACCGCCTACATGAACGGCGCTCTCACGCTCTTCCCCGAAAGCTTTGACCCGGAGACCGGACTCTACACGATGACGCACATCGTCTCGCACTCGAGCGAGCTCAGCAACTCGCGCACGGCCTTGACGACGCCGCCGCTGCACGTGCACCGGTACCAGACAGAGATCTTCAGCGTCGTTGCGTAGCCAGTCCTCGACTCTCCTCGTCAGCTGTTGCACCAAAGCTGACTTCCATCATCTATCGGGCGGCGGATTGCCGCGCGCAGAAGAAAGGGAGGATGCGCTTCCTCTATGATGGCGATGAGGGGATCGCCCGAGCCGGCGATTGTCAGACGATGCAGCCGTGAGTGCGGGAACATTGACCTCGAGGTCGCCCTACCTCGAGCTGTCGCCGATTGACTGGCAATCACCCTTTCCGTAGCGGCCACCCGCACACCTTCTGGCCCGATGCGAGCGCAGGCGAGGACCTGGTCGTGGACATCAGCGTCACGGAAGGCCGGTGAGCAGGTCCTCTCCTTCCATCTTCAAATGCTGGCGGTGACTGAGGTACCACCGACCGCCAGATTTGAGGAGCCCTTCCTCCGCAACTTCATGGGCTACCTCAACTCGTGCCATGTCGCAAAGGCGCAGCCCAACCCGCTCCAGATGCTCCTCTTTCTCGACTCGGTGAGCCCCCACGACCGAGCCTGCTTCGTCGACAGCATTTTAACCCGACCCGGCCTCGATTAATCCCTAAAAGGCCGACGTCTACCTGGCCGAACCGCCGCTGCGGCTCGGTCTCGTTCTTGGTTTCGCAGGTGCGCTGTTTGAGCGGGCACTGACCAGCGAGAAAGCCGACCAGACTGACGCGTCTCCGCATTCGCCTGGCTCAGCGCGCTGGATTGGCTGGGTGCTCGGCTACCAGACACGCTACAAGGTCTTTGACGTCTGAGTCTCGACTTACTGTCGAGCGATTGTTGTATGTGCGAGCGGGGGAAGTCGACGAGAGAAGACGTCGTCGGCATGATCTCGTTCAACATTATTGCCTGCCTCTGTCCAAGGTCCTTCGGCAGTCGTCTCTCAGGCCCAGGGGACGCGCAGCTTGAGCAAATCAGCAGACATCCTTCAAGAGCGTGCGCCGTCTCGACCTGTGCTCGCTCTCGAAAGGGAGAGGTGGTCAGCCTAGGGCACGCCGCACGGAGGGAAGGTGTTCCCCGGAACGGGCGCTTGTGCCGGCCCTGAGCCTCTCGAAGCACTCAGCATAACATCATAGTATCCTCAGATGCTCCCGCACATTTCCATGTGTCTTCTGCTTTGTACAGATCTGACTGACTCCGGCGAGAGGGGTTGAAAGGGGACCGATGTCGGTCGAAGGTTGGGCGCCTCTCCGACGCCTCGCCCGCGGTTTCGGGTCGGCCGCGGCACCACCTCTGCCTTCTCCAGCCAGCAACCACTCGCTCGTGTTCCACACTGTCCGACAACGCCCAGTCATGGTAGCAGCACGTGAGTCTTTCGACCCTGGACCGATCCTGTACTTGAGCCTTTCGCGTCGGACTGACCGCTGCTCCTGCCCTGACTGCTCTCAGCCGGTGCGTCCGCTCCTCCCAGGCCCCCGTCCCATTTCGGCCTACTGCGACTCGCCGACGCCGGTGCTCTCCTTCACGGCTCGCTGACCTGCAGCCGGTGCCTTCCCTCCAGGTCTCTCGCAGCCCGAGCTGCACCTGCTGGTCTGCACGCAGATTGTCAATCAGCTCATCGCCAACCACAAGGCCCAGCAGCAGGCCTACGGGACGTCAACCAAGCCGCCGGCCGACGTCAACCTCAATGGGATCCGGCAGAAGATCTCAAAGCAGCACGGGCTCAAGAGCCTACCCCGGCTGATGGACATCCTCGCGGCCGTGCCCGAGGAGTGGAAGTCGATCCTCGGCAGCAAGCTCACGATCAAGCCCGTCCGGACGGCGAGCGGTGCGTGCCGCGCCTTCCGGCCGACCCGAGCGTCTCTCGGCCCTCGGCTGCGCCTGCTGACATCCGCTACTCCAACCGTGACGATCACGCTCGTTCATACCTCAGGCGTCAGTGTCCCCCTTCCGGATCGTCTGCGCGGAGCCCATCCAACTGACGTGCCCCGGCTCCCGCTTGTCCCTTGCAGGTCGCCGTCGTCGCCGTCATGTGCAAGCCGCACCGGTGTCCGCACGTCGCCATGACCGGCAACATCTGCGTCTACTGCCCCGGCGGGCCCGACTCGGACTTTGAGTACTCGACCCAGTCGTACACGGGCTACGAGCCGACGAGCATGCGCGCCATTCGGGCGCGCTACGACCCGTACGAGCAGTGCAAGGGCCGGGTGGAGCAGCTCAAAAGTCTCGGCCATAGCGTCGAGAAGGTGCGTCGGCATGTGGCTTGCCTGGGTTTCGCAATAGTCGCTGATCATCGCGCTCATTCGCTCGTCCCTTCAGGTTGAGATCATGTTCGTCGATGAGCCCTCGTCCTCCGTTGCGTAGCTCGGCTCGGCCAGCTGACGTCTTGTCGTGCGCCGACGCCCGCAGCATCATGGGCGGCACCTTCATGTCGATGCCAGAATCGTACCGGCACTCGTTCATCGCTGGCCTGCACAATGCGCTCTCTGGCTTCACCGGCACTGATGTCGACGAGGCCGTCCGCTTCTCGGAACAAAGCAAGACCAAGTGCGTCGGCATCACGATCGAAACTCGACCAGACTACTGTCTGCGCCCGCACCTGAGGTACGACCCTTCGCCCTCGCTTCCCGGCATGCGACTGTGTCGTCGCATCATCTGACGGGCGTGTCCCCTACTCTCACGATTCTTCAGCCAGATGCTCCGATACGGCTGCACGCGGCTAGAGATCGGCGTCCAGAGCGTATACGAAGATGTCGCGCGCGACACGAACCGGTAAGTGCCATCAAACCTGGACTCCGGGTCGGCACATCTCTCTGATGCAGCTTTGTGCTCGGTCTTTCCGCAGCGGCCACACGGTCAAGTCTGTGACCGAGTCGTTCCAGATGTCCAAGGACGCCGGCTACAAAATCGTCGCCCACATGATGCCCGGTGCGCCTTTGGCGTCACTGGATCTGAAGGGTCGGGCGACTTACTGACCTCAGTGTACCTTTGCTTCCGCAGACCTTCCGAATGTCGGCGTCGAGCGTGATATGGCCCAATTCAAGGAGTTCTTCGAGAACCCCGCGTACCGGACCGACGGCCTCAAGCTGTACCCGACGCTCGTCATCCGCGGCACCGGCCTGTACGAGCTGTGGAAGACGGGCCAGTACAAAAACTACACGCCCAACGCGCTCGTCGACATTGTCGCGCGTATCATGGCCCTCGTCCCACCGTGGACGCGCGTCTACCGTGTCCAGCGCGACATTCCGATGCCGCTCGTCAGCTCGGGCGTCGAGAACGGCAACCTCCGTGAGCTCGCGCTCGGCCGGGTCAAGGACTTTGGAGCCGAGTGCAGGGATGTCCGATATCGTGAAGTCGGCGTGCGTCGGGACCATCATCTTTTCTCGATCCCTCTGGCTGCGAACCTCCTGGCTGACGAAGGGAGCTGCCGCGATTCTTTTCAGATCCAAGAGATTCACAACAAGGTCCGACCATTTCACCTCGACCTCATCCGACGAGACTATGTCGCAAACGGTCCGTTTTACCTCTCAGTCTTGCTGTCAGCGGCCCCGGCTGACTGGCCTGTTAATCTTGCAGGCGGCTGGGAGACGTTCCTGTCGTACGAGGATGCCGAGCAGGACGTCCTCGTCGGCCTCCTGCGCCTGCGCAAGTGCTCGGAGGAGGGCACCTTCCGGAAGGAGCTGATCAACGGGCCGGACGGCATGGGTGCAAGCGTCGTCCGCGAGCTGGTGCGTCTAGGTCTGCCTCGGCTTGCTTTGGCTTACGTCGTCTGACAAGTCGCCCCCACCTCCTGCCAGCACGTCTACGGAACGGCCATCGGCGTCCACGGCCGGAACCCCAAGAAGTTTCAGCACCAGGGCCTCGGTCAGCTGCTGATGGAGGAGGCTGAGCGGATCGCGCGCGAGGAGCACGACAGCTGGAAGCTTGCTGTCATCTCGGGCATCGGCACGCGCGACTACTACCGCAAGCTCGGCTACGAGCTCGACGGCGTCTACATGAGCAAGGTGCTCATCTGAACCCTCCATCTCTGTACTCACTTCTTAAAACCAGTCCGGAGGTGGGTCAGAAGCTCGCCCGAGCAGGCGATGCTCTCCCCACTGTGTATGCCCATTCATGACCCTGACGACCCTTCTCGGACGAGTGAAGCGAAGCGGATCTGTTGCTCGCCCGCCCTGCAGCGCGATCTAATCAATGACGCGCGCCACTCTCGATCGCGGCGAGCGCCGGCGGGCGATCGTCGTCCTCTCTGGATCGTCCAGCCGGCCGCTTCTCAGCCCGCTAGCCACCACCTCCCACCACCCTCCCACCCTTCGATCATGCCCGCCCAGCAGCAGCAGCTAAAGCCCAAGAAGCGTGTCCTCGTCGTCGGCGCAGGAGCGGCCGGCATGGCTTGCGCCTCGCAGCTGAGCCAGTCGGCCAAGTTCGATGTCACGCTCGTCGATGCCGTCGTGCGTCCAAGCCACCTGCTCTGGCACACCGCGCTCCCGATGCAGAGCCGACGTGAGGACTGACCTCCCCTGCTTACTCTCTACCGCTCAGGACTACTGCGGCGGCCAGGCCTTCAGCATTCCGATCGACGAGAAGAAGCACGGTGCCAGCTGGATGAACCAGGTAGATCCCTCCCCCCTCGCTCCCGCTTGCCGCCAGGAAGCCGCATCCGCCCAAGTCGCTGAGCCGATCTCTGACCCCGATCCTCGTGAATCTAGGGCGTCCAAGGCGGCTCAAACATCTATCATCACACCTTCAAGGTTTTCAAGGACCAGGGCGTCGAGGCCCAGCCGGTCGACCTCCAGGTCAGCTTCGGCAAGGGCGACAACTTTTGGACGAACCTCTACCCGACGGTGGGTCCTGCTCTCGCCTCGCGACGTCGGGAGGACGATCGCTGATACGTCCTTTCCTCGCTCCGGCCAGAAAATACACGAGAAGCATGCGTCCGAGATCCGGCGCTTCAAGTGGGCGATCCGCTTCATGCGCTGGTTCGAGGTCCTGTTTGCCGTCATTCCGATCAAGGTCTCGCTCAAGATGTTCCTTTTCAGCGACGACTTCATCAACCACATGATCTACCCGAGTCTCGCCCTTTTCCTCGGCACCGGCCAGGCAACGCCAGGTTCGTCGATCGGGCAGAAGATGGCCTCGAGCGTACACCGAGCTGACACTTCTTTCACCTCCACCGCTGCCAGACCTGCCGAGCATCATGATGGAGCGCCTGTACACGTCGCCGACGTACGGCATGTGGTACGAGATCGACGACAAGATGCTCTCGTCGAACCTGCCCCCGATGGTCGTCTTCCCCAACGCGAGCGACTTCTACCAGAAGTGGAAGGAGGACATGGAGCGCCGCGGCGTCACCGTGCGTCTCAATGCCGGCCACCAAAGAAGCTGCCGACCTGCCGACTGACTTTTTGAAACCACATCAGGTCCGACTCTCGACCGAAGTGACGCGCATCATCAAGCGCGACTCGACCGGCGTCAAGGTCGCGATCCGCCAGCGGCGCGCCCAGAAGGATCACCACAACCCGGGCGGCGAGACTGACCCGCCGGTCGACACCGACATGCCTGAGACGGTCGAAGAGTATGACGAGCTCGTCCTCTGCTGTCTCGCAAAGACGGCCGACCGGCTCCTTGGCGCCCAGGCCCGGTGGATTGAGAAGCGCGTCCTCCGCGCGACCAAGTGGAGCGACGATATCACCGTCACGCACACGGTTCGCCCCGCCTGCTGCGCTGAGCCGGCACCGTCCGTTCCCTCGCTGACGACCTTCGCACTCTCTCCTGCTTAGGACGTCGACTACTTCCGCAAGCACTACCAGACGACCTTCAGCGAGGAGGAGGCCGTCAGCAACCTCGGCGGCCGCGACGAGTCGGCCCGGATCAAAAAGGGCAAGACGAGCTTCCGGCCGATGTACTTCATCAAGAACTATGAAGCCGACCCGCGCAAGGTCGAGATGTCGTTCGACTGCTCGTGCGTCAGGATCAGCCTTGTACTTCCTGTCGCCGTCGTGCTGAAGCATTCTCCTTCCCTCTGTCTCACGGCAACAGCAACTTCCAGTATCAGCTCGCCGAGAAGGAGCTGCCCGAGGAGCAGCACATCTACCAGTCTATCTTCCTGAACACCAAGAACAGGCACCTCTGGACCAAGGACGAGATTGACCCGAGCAAGATCATCCGCGAGGACTGGTGGTTCCAGATCTGCCACTCCTGGACGCACTATGTCTTTGTCGTCCCGTGGATGTTCCTTCTCAACTGGAGCGGCAAGCGGCACACTAAGTACGCCGGCGCCGCGACGCTCGTCAACGCGCACGAGGTCGCCCTCATCTCGGGCATGGCGACGGCCTACGCGCTTGGCGCCCCCTACCCGGAGGACCTCGAGCAGGACAAGTTTGCACTCCTCTGCTTCCGGTGCGCCTTTCTTTCTGGCAGAAGCTTGAAATGTTGCGTGGAGGCTGACTTTGGCCGAGCTACCTGACAGCCTCCTCCTGCTCCTTCAGCACGGCAGCTGGTACCGCAAGGGCAGCAACCGCGAGACCGTCGGCAGCAAGGCCCAATAAGCCTTCAACCTTGACCCAACCTGTCATGTGCAGCTTCTCGGTCCGATCCATCATCCTTCGGGTTGAGAACCTATCTACCCTCCTCTTCTCTAATGGCCGTTCACCACCCCATGGACGCGTGTCCTTGGAAGCAAACTGAAGCCGAAGCGCAACCGGACGAAGAGCGTGCATATCCATGAGCAAAGGACGCCGACAGCCTCGGGCCTCTCTACTGGCCGCGCCAGACGCCCTTGCCACCCTTCTTACCGCGCGACGGCGGCCCAGAGTCGCGCTCGAAGCCACCGTGCTTACGGGCCTCGCGCTTCTTCTCGGCGAGCGCCTTGCTCCCGCGCAGCATCGTCTTCTTGCCCGACTTGTTCTTCAACTTTGGCGTCGGCGCGAGCGGGTTGTCGGTCCGGACCTTGCTTCGCTGCGGCTTGGCCTCACCTTGCGGGAGGAGCGGCTTGGACGACCGGCCGCCGAGCGTCGGCGCGGCCGGCGCCGGCGGTGGGGGGCCGTGCGGGTCGAGCGTGAAGTCCTCCTCGACGATCGTGACCGTGGCGTGCTGGTCGCCCTCCTCGTCCGAGAATTCCTCCTCGACCGGCGCGGCCATCGTGTACGACGACGGGCCTGCCATGGCGTTCTCGCCGAAAGCTGTCAGAGGGCCGGGGATGAGTCTGTCAGCCGACCGAGGCCTGCAAGCCAGAAAGCACCTTCCTCGAGACGCACCAGGGTCGATACCAAGCGCCTTCTCGATCTCTGCGACGTGGGCGGCTGCTTGCTGCTTCCGCTCTATCCGCATCTGAGGAACCGCGCAGGGGTCATTCGGGGTGGGCTGTCAGCGCTGCGGAGCAGGGCGAGCCACGGCGGTAGCGGCGGCGGCGGTGACGGGACCGACCTCCTTCTTCTGAGCCTTGAGCTCATCCTCATCGCGCTTCTTGGCCCGCTCGCGCTTCTCGGCCAGCTTGGCCTGCTTGCGCTTCGAGAAGCCCGTCAGGAACTCGGCCCGGTCGTCGTCGTTGAAGAGGATCTTGTCAATCTGCTTCTCGCGCCCGCCGCCGCCGTTGTCCTGGCGGCGCTTGCGCTTGATGTATTGGGCGCCCTCAGTGAGGAGCTTGACGTTGGAAGGCCGCGACGGAGGCATGGCGGAGCTGGTTTGGTCTGCGAGGGAAGGTCGACTGAAGGTGGTTGACAGCGAGGCCGAGGTCGGCGTGGCTCGCAGCAAGGCGGGCGCCGGGCGCGGGCAGGTTCTCGGAAGCGGGGGGCTCCGCAGTCGACACTCGCAGCCTCCGACCGGCGGCGAAGCGGCGAGGTCGAGCTCGACCGGCCGACGACGACCAGCCCCGCTACTGAACGGAAGAACCCTCGCCCAGGACCAGAGCTTGGAAGGAGGGGCTGGCGCTGACTAGGATTTGTGCCAGAGGCTCGACTGCCCCGACTCTCGCCGCCTGACAGAGCGGGGACCGGCCGGTCTCCCCGCCTTCCTGCGTCCCCTCTAGCCTGCGACCGGAGCAGATGGCCAAAGCCCTTCATCTTGCCGAGGGCTTCCCTTTCCTCCCAAGCCAGGTCAAGCAGGAACCATGAACGGCAGAATCGAGAAGGTCACCACCAAGCCCAAGTGGGTAATCAGAGCCGAGTGCTCTTGGGCGCAGCGGAGTCATCCGACCGATCCTGCGAAGGTCCGTCCCGCCCTTGTAGCACCTCGCGTGCCTCTCCGCGCCTGCATCGCGCTGTATGCTCTCATCGGCTCTGACGCCACTCCTTTCACTACTGCAGAACGTCATCCTGTACGACTGTCCCGCATACATCGAGCGCCTCATCCTGCGACTGGCTGCTGACCTGCGCCAGCCGTCATCCTGACTAGCTTGACGATCAACCTCCCGGATGTCAGCGGCGCATCCTCGCTCGACCTCCAGTCTGAGTACCTCATATTCACTGCTCAGACTGGCAGGTGAGCGGCCCTGATCCAACCGGAGCTGTCTGTAGTCGGGCGATGGGTTGACGATCGCCGCTGACTTGACGCCCATGCTGCAGGATCGGCCCAGGCGGCGTGCCGGAAGACGAGTACCTCGTCGACCTCAATTTTCACCGGCCGATCGTGCCGGCAGAGACCAGGATATCGTTCACGGCGACATCTTTGGTCCTTCTTTTGCGCAAGGAGGTGCCAGACGAGAAATACTGGCCGCGCTTGCGGCTCGCAACGAACGACGTCGGCTGGCTGCAGCGAGATGAGACTAAGGCGCGTAGTATCTTCGACCCAGACGGGTCTGGAATACAGAGGATTGACTTGAGTCCTCGCTTGCAGTGGGTCGACCGGAGTCAGCAGGACTTTGAAAGCACGCTTGACGGACCAGCCTTCGTCAGCATCAACACGCCCGGTTTGGGTCGCCCGCCTCCGGTGCGCAGACGTCTGAAGTCGCTGGATGGACACTCATCGTAACTAAGCGCTTGTCTTTCTCCGAGCAGATGTGCGGCATGCCTGCCGCCAAGCGAAAGGCTAGGCGCAAGACGATCAGGTGACATCCCAGGGACTTGGGCCGGGTGCGCGCGCGCTGGCCGCCTCCTTCCTCCCCTCGAACGCGATCCGACGATCTCGCAGTCGGTGCATTTTATGACGCTACAGGCTTCCTTCGAGCGCATGAAAATTTCAGTTTGCCTGCTAGTCGCTCGAGACGACACGCCGATACGAGGGCATGGAAGGCCGTGGAGGCCGGCGGAACGACCCTCTGCGCGCGCGCTAGCGACGAGATCGTCCGCCCCGGCTGCCACCGCCGCCCGCGCTTCCGACACCCACCGCTCCTCCTCCTCTGCCCGACCCCCCCCCCCCCCTTCCGACTTCCGATACCTTACGATATGTCTGCTACTCACAACGCCGAGTGCCTCTGGGCTCAGCGCTCTTCCGAGACCGACGAGGAGAAGGTGCGTCCCGGGTCTAGCCAAGAGAGGCTCCCGCCGCCGACCGGCGCGTTTTTGCGTCATCCCAGCGAGATGGCCGTCGGTCGGACCTCGTCGTCTCGGGGCGACGACTGAGCGCTGGCTCTAGAACGCGCTCGAGGCCGCGGAATAAGGTCGCTGACGTTTGGGTTCGACGACGCTCGCTGCTTTATCGTTGCGTACAGAACATCGTCTAGTGCGTACCCCTTGAGCCTCTCGCCGCCAGCTTCCCTCCGAGTTGCTCGCTGACCGTCCCGACCTGCCGCTCCGCAGCCTTACCGTTAACCTCCGTGCGTTCGATCCGCGCGCAGGAGGCCGAGACGCTGGGCCTGATGCTGATGAGCTCATGTCTCCATCTCCACAGCCAACATCATTGGCGAGCCCGAGCTCGACATCCAGGAGCAGTCGATCAGCTTCAAGGCCCAGGCCGGAGCGTGCGTCTCGTCGACCGTCAGGCTCAGAGAGTCGTCGAGCGGGAGACCTGACCTACCTGCCGTCCATCTGCATCTGCAGCGCCGACAAGGGCATCCCTGAGCACACCTACCAGTTCCAGCTCGACCTCTTTGCCCCGATCGACCCGGCCGCGACCAAGAAGAACCTCTCGAGCCGGTACCTCCAGCTGATCCTCCAGAAGAAGGAGGCCAAGGAGGAGTTCTGGCCGCGTCTCACCAAGGAGAAGGTCCGCCTCCAGTGGCTCAAGACCGACTTCTCGAAGGTGCGTTCTTCTCAAGCAGCCCCTCCTCTGCCGGTCCCGCCTCGTTCGACTGCTGACTGGCGCTCTTTACTCATCAGTGGGTTGACGAGGACGAGCAGGACGGCGTCCCGGTCGCGGACGACAGCGAGTTCCAGGGCGGCGCCGGCGGCCCACCCGGCATGGGCATGGGCGGCCCGCCCGGTGCGGGCGGCATGGACTTTGCCAGCATGATGGGCGGCGGAGGCGGCGGCATGGGTGGCGGCGCTCCGGGAGGCATGGTGCGTGCTTCCGCGCAAGCCATTCAGCTTCGACTGCGAAACTAACTCGATCGGGCTCGTCTTCGGTGCGACAGGACCTCCAAGCTCTCATGGCCCAGATGGGTGGAGGAGCCGGTGGAGCTGGCGGCCCGGGAGGTGCTCCGGGCGGCATGGTACGTCTCGTCTGACCTCTTCGAGACGGCCGGCAGCTGACCTCCCTCCCAAATCTTGCTTCTGCAACAGGACTTTGCCAAGCTCATGGCTGACATGCAGGCTCAGGGCGGCGGCGAGGGCGCGCCCGAGGAGGACTCGGACGACGACGACGAGGAGCCGGCCAAGACGGCCGACGAGAAGGAGGTCGACAAGCTCGACTAGATCACGCCGACCGGCTGACAATGGAAACCGTTTCGACAACATCCCCTCAAACTTTGATGAGATGCACTCGCTGTACCTTCTGTCTGGATGGAGCCGGCACGCGTTGCGATCAGGTGTACGCCATCTCACCTGATCGCCGCCATCTCAGACGGGAGGGCTCTAGGGAGGGGGGCGCCGCCGGGGCCTTTCTGCTCTCGTGCCCCTGACGGGCGGTCGCGGTCAGAAAAAAAAGGAAGGAGGCTGATGAGATCGAAGGCGGGCCGTGCAATGGAAGCTTTGTTCATAGTTTTGTATCATCAAGGATTGTAGAAAACGACGCCGGGCGCGCCCGGCTCAGAGTCCTCGATGACCGTCTTGACAAAGCCGGCCTCGCCGTCCTTGGCGGCACCGCTCTCAAGCTGGGCGATGGCGTCCTCGACCTTGAGGAGCTCGACAGCCTCGAGCTTGAGCGACTTCTCGAGGTAGGCCTGGACCGTGCTGAGCGTCTCCCACTCGGGGAACGGCAGCGCGAGGCCGAGCGCCTTTTCGGCGCCGAGGGCGGCCGTCCGCCGCTTGAGCTCGACAACGTAGGGCATTGCCTTCTTGTTCTTGACGTAGCCCTTGGCGATCATCGTCTCCCGGATGGCGGCGTCGTCAAAGTTGCCCTCGCCGTCAATGTTGGCCTTGATGACGTCGACGATGTCGGTCTGCCACTTGGGGAACGTCGTCGCGACAAAGAGCCGGGCCTTGAGCGGCTTGGTCGGGTCGGCCGGCGCGGGGCCCTTGTTCTTGCCACCCTTGGCCTTCTTGCTGAGCGCGATCTGCCGGTCGCGGACGTCCTTGGTAACGGTCCGGACGTAGTGAAGGCCGGCGAGCGCGGCGAGGTCGGTCGGCCGCGTCTCGGGCAGAAGCGTCGCCTGGATCGACTTGGGCTGCTGGAGCATGCCCGACCAGATGTGCTCGGCAAAGTGGGGCATGATCGGCCCGACGAGGAGCGCTGTCCGGCGGATGCAGTCGAGGACGAGGTCGCGGTGCATGCCGATGTCGGCCGTCGCCTCGAGGTAGGCCCGGCGCGAGTTGTCGAGCTCGTAGAAGCCGTACTTGAGGGCCTCCTTGTACCACGTCTTCTCGTAGGCGTCCTTGACCTTGACGCTGAAGTCGTTGAGCTCCTCGGCAAAGGCCTTGTCCCAGAAGGTGTCGGCCGGTCCGGTCCGGAACGTGTCCTTCTTGGCGAGCGCCTCCTCGCACCAAAGCAGCTGCGTGTAGATGCGCTGGATCGCCGAGTTGGCGGTGAGCTCCTCAAAGTTGGCGTCCTCCATGCCGTCTCCGGCGTCGGCAAGCGTCAGCCGGGTCGCGTCGGCACCAAACTTCTGGACGGCGTCCTTGAGCGTGAGCGAGTTGCCGGTCGACTTGGCCATCTTCTTGCCGTTGAGCATGAGGTGGCCGTTGGCGCGCATCGCCTTGGGCCAATGGTGCTCCGGGAAGAGGGCGGCGTGGACATAGACGCAGAAGGTGAGGTGGTTTGGGATGAGGTCCTTGCCGGACGAGCGAACGTCCATCGGGTAGAAGTAGTTGAAGGACTGCTTGAGCTGCTTGAAGGTCGACTCGGGGACGCGCGACTCGGCGGGGAAGGCGCCCGAGCCGAGGACGTAGGACCAGATCTCGTCGGTCATGTCCTCGGGCTTGATGCCGAGCGGGCCGGCCGACCGGCCGTAGATATCGCCGCCTGTCGATGAGTAGATGATGCAGTCAGCACGCGCCAGAGTCGGAGGCAGGCTCGAGGACAGGACGGACCCTGCAGAAGGTGCGCGACGGTGTAGTAGCTCATGTAGATGGTCGAGTCACTGAGGGACTCGACGAGGAATTGCTCGTCCTGGGCGATTGGGACGGCGTGATGTCAGCGCGGCCAACGTACGTTGATCAAGGCGCTCAAGAGACTGACCCATGGAATGCGCGAGCCGAGACCGTACGATCGAGAGCAAGCCCACTGCTTGAGCCAGGCGAGGACGCCCTCGAAGCCGTTCCGGGTCTCGGGGAAGTAGGTGTTCATCTGGGCGACGAGGCTGGGAGAGCGACAAAAGTCAGCGATCGAAGGTCTTGATCTCGGCCAGGCATCATCCAAACGGGACTCACCGCTCGGCCGTGGCGCGCCACTGCTCCTCTCCGTAGTCAATGTACCACTGGTCGACGAGGGCGACAACGCACTCGTCGGCGCTGCGCGACATGATGAGCGACTCGGGCTCGGCGTACTTGAAGGCGAGGCCCTGGCCGATCATCTGATCCCGGACCTTGACCTTGGCGTCTTGGACGGTCTCGCCCTTGAACTCGCCCTGGAGGAGCGTGCCGTTGAAGAAGCCCTCCTTGTAGGCGATGTCCTTGGCCTCGGCGAGCTGCTTGATGTCCTTCTGCGACTGGATCTTCATCTGCTGGCAGAGCGTCGGTGCGATCAGGTCGCCATAGTTGGGCGTCGAGATGACCGGGACGGGGTCGAAAGCGGCCCACTCGGGCTGGATCTTGTAGAACTCGGCCTTCTTGCGGAGGTCCATGAGCGTCGCATAGTCATCGGGCGAGTCGGACGGGACCGAGGTGACGACACCGGTACCCTTGGTCGGCAGGACGCCGTCCATGGGGAGGACCCAGACCTCAGGGTTGATCGCAAAGGGCGCCTTGATCTTGGTGCCGACAATATCGCGGCCCTTGAGCTCGCCGACCTTCTTGATGACACCCTCCTCGGCAAAGATGGCCTGGTAGGCCATGTTCCGGGCGGCCCGGTTCGTGATGACAAAGAGCTCGTTGTTGGCCGACTCGTACAGGCCGTAGGTGATGTCGGGCCCGACAAAGCAGTTGGTCTGGCCGTACATGGTCTCGGGCCGGAGGGTGGCCGCAACGAGGAAGACCTTCTTGCCCTCGGCACCGGCGAAGCCAGCCACCTGGGCGGCCGTCGCCTCTGGCCACGAGACGACCTCCATCTTGACGCCGGTGTACTCCTGCGGGCCGACAGCCTCGCCGCTCGAGCGGTCGTGGTCCATGCACGGCTGGCCATCCTTGATCGAGTAGATCGTATTGCGCTTGCCGAACTTGATGCGGCCCTGCTGGTGGAGGATGTTCATCTGCCAGCGGACGAACGAGTCGTAGAAGGGGTTCTGGTCGGTCGTCTGAGGGGCCAGAGGGCGGGACCGAAAGGTCAGCTCGGTCGAGAAGTGAAGTCTCTCGTGCGTGCATGCCAGCTGGGGGGTACGCACGAGGAAAGCACGCCGCCAGTCGATGCGGGCACCAAAGGCATTGCAGTCCTCCTTCGCGATCGGCGGGAAGTACTCGAGCCAGTGGAGCGGGTCGGCAAACTTCTTGATCTCCTCCCGGGGCACGCCGATCGACTCCATGATCTGGAACTGGTAGGTCAGGCCGGTCGACTTGGCGTTGAGCTTGCCCTTGGTCGCCTTCGACGGGTCCTTGGGTGCGTCGGAAGGCGCCGGCGCGGCCTTGGCCGCAGGCGCAGCAACAGGCTCCTCGGGATCGAACCGCTCAAAGTCCTGGCCGAACATCTCCATTTCGCGGATGAGCTTGTCGGCGGCAGACTAGACGGGAAAAGGGGCAGGTGGCGGTTCCGATGCAGGTCAGCGACTTTGAGCCACAAGGACGTCTCCATAACTCGACTTGGCCGACAAGACGCACCTTGATGGGCATGCCGGTCACGTGGAAGCCCATCGGGAAGAGAGCGCGCTTGCCGAGCATGCGCTGGTAGCCGGCGGCGAACTCAATCTTGGAGATCGTGAACGCGTGGCCGAGGTGGAGCGAGCCGTTCATGTAGGGGTAGCTGTGAATCGAGCGAGCGGGGCAGGAGGACGGCTTAGAATGTCAGCATCACTGCTCGGTAAGGTTCGCCTATGCAGCGAGAGGCTTACGCACGGGAAGGTGCCCATCCACTTCGGGTGCTCGGCTTGGATCTCCTCGGGCGAGAGCGACGTGCTGCTAAGCTCGGCCTCGGTCGGCGGGTCGACCTCGAACACCTTCTCCTCGGCCCACTTCTTCTGGATCCGCTTCTCGATGTCGATGAGGTAGTCGCGCTTCATAGTCTAGGAGAGCAGCAGTTGCGGTGCCGGGAAGGAGCCGCGGTCTGAGGTCAGGCCGCAGTTGACAGGACCGGGGCGGCGAGCTCGCGGATCCGGCCAAGCAACCCGAGAGTGCAAGCACCCCTCCGCCAGCGACAGGCCAGAGACTCACGTTCTCGAGGACGAGCGGTCCAACCTTGACCTTATCCATCATGTCGACCTTGGCGCCGTCAGCCGGGGCGGCGGCGGCAGGCGTGGAGGCGACCATCTTGCCGGCGGACGGAGTTGCGCTTCGGAGGAAAGCGGGGCGGGAGAGAGAGCGGAGGGCGGCGCGGGGTCCTGGAGCTCTAACGGTGCGGAGAGCGTACGTGTTGAGGCGCAGAGGTAGCCTCGGAAAGTCGAGGCTGCAACGACGGGGCTTGGGGCGAAGGCTGGGGGCTTCGGAGGGAGGACAGGGGTCGTCCAGGGCTGAGCTCGCGAGCTTGACTCGACATTACCGGCGCGCGCCGCAGATGACTCTGATCGCTCCGGCTTCGAATCAAAAAAGATCTCGAGTAATACGAACGGTAGCTCGGTGCACTGGCTCCGGCGCCAAGGCCGGAAGGGCCACAAACGCGTCCTAAATTCTGCCCGGCTCGCATTAGAGAGTGGAACATGATGCAAATCGAAGGGGGCATCCGCATCGACAGGTCGTGCAGTGGGGGGTGGTCGTTAGTGTCGTCAAGAGGTGTGCGGCGGGGGGGTGAGCTGTTGGGCACAAAGGGGCCGAGCACGTCAGCCTGCGGTCCGTTTGAAGGGGGTCTGCGATTAGGCCTCACTTCAACGGGTGCAGGAGGGGCGGGTGAGGACTCTGAAGCGTTCGAGGGCGGAGGCCAGAGCCGGATTTGGAGGGCGAGGTGGGCAGACCTCGCGCCTAAAGCTGCGACGGCGCATCTGGCTCGGTCGATCGGAACGGAGGGATGGACGGCTGGCTCTGAGCTGCAGCCATTGTGGGCTGAGCCAGAGGGTTGCGAATTTTGAGTATGATCCTCCGCGGAACGACAGGCCCTGATGACGGCGTAGTAGGCAGGGCGGCCGAGGGGTCTGCAGGCGGGAGGTGAGCAAACGTCGGCTCGGCCGGCACAATCACCGCCGGCATCGAAGTCGGCAGGTGGGAGGCTTCCCCGAAAGCGTGCGAAGGCTTCGCTGTTGGTGAAAGTAGGCCGGCCGCCGGGACAGCAGAGTTCTCGGAGGCCGGGTCGAGCGGCAGAGCGGGCGACTCCGACGACTCGGGCTCCTCCTTGATCTCCTTCGGCGTGTTCGTGCCCGATGGTCTGACATCCCTGCTGTCGAGGACGCCCGAGAGACTCTTATCGGCCGAGCGCGTGCGCGTCATCATGCGCTCGCCTGTCCGGACAGCCGTCGTCCGCGTACCCTTCGCCGGAGAGCTTGCCATGGAGGCCGGGGCAAACGGCGCCTCGAGCTCGGCAAAGATCTCGGTCGTCCGCTGGAGCCAGGCGTCATCCGCAGGAAAGATGGGCACCCTGGTTGTCCGTCGAGATGGACGTTTCAGGGCCTTCTCGAGCTGAGACGAGGATTAGACGGTCACCGCCAGGTCAGCGGCTGACGCAGGGCATTCCGCATGAGTTCAGAGTGCGATTGACCTTGACGAGATTCGGCACCGACCACCACTCCTCTGCTTGACCTGATTTGAAGTCAGATGGCAGAGCGCTGAGGCCGACGACGGACGCCATGGCGCCGCTCGCCAGCGCCCGGTCGCCATAGCCGCCCTCGAGCACCGAGACGACGCGGCCCTTAGCATGCCTGACCGCGAAGTCGACGGTGTCACGATGGAAGCGCTCGTAGAAGCCAACCTGCGAGACGTGCGAAGAGAGTCGGTCAGGAAGGGACGAGCTGCAGACGCGCGCGCAGAGAACGGACCGGGACATTGCCGCCGTGCCGTTGCATGCCAGCTCCCTCGTGCTCGCAAGCGTCAAAGCCGGCGCTGACGAGGATGAGTGTGCGTTCCGGTGACGCGGCCGTTTCGTCCAGGAACCGGGCCGACCGCGCAAAGAGGTCGGTGTAGAGCGGGTAGCAACGCGCCCAGAAGTCGGCCGGCGACGTATAAGGCAGCAGGTGGACATTCTCGCTGCGAGGAGGAATGACGGGATCAGCCGGAAGGCGACACATAGGCCAGTCGAGTCATTGCTACGGACATGTACTGGCCATGAGCGGCCAAGTTGAGGCTCGCGTCCTTGACGCGTTCGAGATTGCCGTCCTCGCAGGGGAATGAATACTGCGCGGGTGTCAAGGGGCGCAGCACGACAGGCTCCGAGTCAGCAACGCTCCAAGTCGCGAACAAACCAAGCGGCGAGCTAAGTACAATGTCGTGCACGGAGCCGTAGAAGACTTTGAGGCCGCGCTTGGCCTCGGCCGGCTTGCCGCCGGCGACCAGCAGCTCTTCGCGGTACGTGTCTTCGTTCAGCCGGAGCGCGATCTCTTGCGTGCCGTTGCCGTGGTGCAGATCTGTCGGCGTCGCAGATGAGATGTGAGAGCCTGAAACAAAGGGGCGAGGACCTGAAGGCTTACCGATGTCGAGAATGACGACGCGGTCGATGCCATGCCGAAGGTACGCTGCCACAGCCGGCGTAAGGTCAGCGCGTCATCAGAGCGCGACGTCTTGCGTCAAAGGGCGTGCGCAGAGGTCGACGCACCATGCGCGGCCCCGACCGCGACATTGTTCACGAAGCAGAAGCCCATCGGGTTGTCTTCGCCGCAGTGATGGCCTGGCGGTCGGATCGCGCAGAAGGCTGTCGCTGCCGAGCTCGACGATACGTCTGCCGAGGTCGAGGCCTGCGCTTGGCTGTCGGCGACGACGGCATCGACAGCCTGAATCGTCGTCGAGAGCGCACCTTCGACGGCTGCGAGCGAAGCTCGGCAGACTGCACAAGTCAGCACACGATGCAGGTCAGCTGTTGGTCGTCGCCGGGAGAGGGGACGGACAGACGCGTCGGACGGGGACGCACGGTAGAGGTCGAGCTGGGGCAGCTCGGCCGGTATCTCGCTCTCGCCGGCAGCCCATTTTCCCTCGCACGTCTTTACCCAGCTGACAAGGCTGTCGAGGTAGCGGACCCCCTCTGGATCATCCGATGGTGGGTGATGGACGAATTCAACGGCCTTCGACCGGATGAGCCCGCTCGAGGCCGGAGCGGAGAAGACGATCGAGGGCTGAGCCGAGCTCGACGGGGCTAACGCTGGAGTACCGAGCGCAAGCCCTTCGAGCGCCTTGATGAGGTCATCCGACTGGTCCTGCTGCTGTTCCTGCTGCTGCTCGGGCTTGATGAGCGGCTGGAGGGCCTCAAGCCGGGCGAGGCCAGCGGCGAGGCCGCAGTTGACGGCACGGAGTCGCTGGGGTCGCTCGACGATGTTGTCGAGCGAGAAAGCAGTCCCCGGCCGTCGGAAGACGTGCTTGGCGCCCTCGGGCTGGATGAAGACCTTGGTCGGCATCGAGTTTGCGATCTCGCCGGCTGAGGGAGACGGGTGAGGGTCAGGGTTTGGGACAGGTCGTCGTCGTGGACGGGCTGATCTAGGGCGAGGTGGTCGACGCGTCGACGGCAGCCGCCAGCCAGCCCGGGCTGTCGAGGAGAACCAGCTTCTCTAACAAAAGTCTCGCGCTTTCGCAGCAACATCCGAGCACGCGAGGTTATACAGCTGTGGTCATCGTTCAAAGGAGAGTTACAAGGGCCTGCCTCTACTGCATCGGTGGCGGCGGCGGCGGGGGCGGCGGCATGCCGTAGGCTGGGAATCCGGGCGGGGGCAAGCTGTAGTCGAAGCCAGCCGGCGGTCCGGGCATGCCCATCGGCGGCGGCGGGGGAGGCGGCATAAAGTGCTGCTGCTGGAACTGCTGCTGTTGCTGGAACTGGGGCGGCGGCGGCGGCGGCGGCTGGCCGTACTGCTGCTGCTGCTGGAATTGCTGCTGGTACGGGTCGAAGCCCGGGGGCGGAGGCGGGGGGAATCCAGGCTGCTGCATGCCAGGCGGCATGCCAAAGCCGGGAGGGGGTGCCGGAGGCTGCATGCCAGGCGGCATGCCGTAGCCACCTCCGCCGCCTTGCGGGTAGCTTTAAGATGCGCATGCGACAGGAGTCGTCAGCCGGCTGCGTGGCCAGAAGCGACGGAGGAAGCGTCGACCACAGACGCACCCGAGAGGGATGGCGTTGCCGCCGTTGCCCATGCCGGGCGGGCCCATCATTGGTGGGCCCATCGGCCGGCCAGGTCCGCCCGTCGGTAGGACATTGTTCTTCTTGGCCTGCTGGGCAAGCATGCGTTCGGCCTCGGTGCCGTGCCGCTCGCCCTTGCCGTCCTTCTTGAAGGCGTACTGGACGGTGATCGCCTTGTTCATGAGGAACTGGCCGTTCATCGCCTCGATCGCTGCGTCGGACGACTCAAAGTCGTTGTAGGAGACAAAGCCGTAACCCTTCGAGTATCCCGTCTCGGGGTCGCGCGAGATCTACGCAACGCGGGGGCGAGAAGGTGAGCGCACAGCCTCTCAACAGCGAGCTCTAGCATCGACGTGCGACGGACCTTTGCTGGCTGGCTGATGACGCCAAAGGCCGAGAAGGTCTCGTACAGCATGCGCTCCTCGACTCCGGGGTCGAGTGAGCCGATAAACAGGTTGGCGCCGACCTCGATCTGCTTCTTGTCCGAGCTCGCCTGGGGATCGACGGGCGCGAAAGCTCGTCAGAGCCATCGCCATCGATGCATGGCGCGTAAAGCAGACTGACCTTGTTGACCCGGATCGGCTTGCCGAATAGCTTGATCTGGTTCATGATGCGGCAGGCGTACTCGGCGTCCTCCTCGGTCGCAAACTCGCAGAAGCCGAAGCCCTGGTGCGTCTGGGAAATGCGGTCCTTGGGCAGGTGCACGCTCACTATCGAAGGAGGAGACCATGGCGACGGAGCGAAACGGGGCGAAGCAGTCAGCTCCTCTGATCCATGAGGCAGACTCGGCAGCCAGGAAGCTCAGAGCGAGCTCCCACCGTCGGGCACGCATGGCGTCGCAGGGCTCACAGACGGGGCCGGCCTGTCAGAAGCGGGCAAGGTCAGCTCGAGCGCCCATCACCAAAAATGTGAGAGACGGCGACGTACCTGGAGCATGAGCTCCCACATCAGGGTGTCGGTGCATCGGTCCTCGAGGTTGCCCTGAGGTCGCGGACGACCACGCGTGGCGGTCGGGCGAGCCTGCGATCAGCCTCGGCATCCTCGCGGTCGGCCAACAAGCGGCTCGTTGAAAACGACTCACAAGGTAGACCGTGGCCTCCTGGTTGCGATCCGATTCGTGAGGGGCGCGCGACATCTCGCTCGGGCTGGAGGGGCTGTAGAGGTCGGAGGTGGAGAGGAGCAAGGCGAGCGGCGAGCGGCGAGGAGGCAGCCGGCCTGCGGGGAAAGCCTCCGATGGTCGCTACGCTCGAGCAGCAGCAGACGACCGAGATGACAGCAGCGGCCGATGCCTCTCCCTGCCACCTCGATCTCTCGACCTCCTGCTCAAGATGGCTCCGACCGCGCCGCCGGCCTACAGGACGAAGCCGCTGCGAATCGCCTGCGTCCAGTTCGATCCCAAGGTGAGATTGGTTGCCGCTGATGGAGCGCGCCCGAGCGTCGCCCGGGCTGACCGTTGCAACCGCCTCGCTCGCGCGCAGCTCGGCCAGGTCGACGCGAACATCCGCCGGGTCGAGGAGCTCCTCAAGGAGTACGTCCTTCATTGGGCATCGCTGGGCCAGGATCTAGTCGGCGCGTTTATTCAGGTTGCAGTCGAAGTCGCCTGACCTTCCTACTGGTCCACCGGCTGCTTACAGCCTCCGGCCGGGAGCCGTCGACCTCATCGTCCTCGGCGAGATGGCCATGTCGGGCTACTGCTTCACCTCGCCCGCCCACATCGGGCCGTTCCTCGAGCCGCCCCGCATAGGTCCGACAGCGCTGTTCGGCAGATCGCTCGCCCAGCGCGCTCAGGCCCATGTCATCATCGGCTACCCGGAGCGGCCGGACGAGGGCTTGCCAGCCGGCACTCGGGGATGGAACTCTGCCGCCGTTTTCGGCCCCGGGGGTGAGGTCCTGCACAACGCCAGGAAGACGTTCTTGTACGAGACGGACAAGGCGTGGGCGGCCAAGGGTACGTTGCCCCGTCGAACGATCCTGCCGAGCTGAACTGGCTGACGCCTCTTTGGCTCGCCCGTTCAGGCGCCGGCTTCACCCACGTCGACTTGCCGCATCCCATCGGCCGCATTTGCGTCGCCATCTGCATGGACATCAATCCTGAGGATTTTGTTGCCCCCTGGGACAGCTATGAGCTCGCGAATTATGCCGCCAAGCACGAGGTCGATCTCCTGGTCCTGTGCGCTGCTTGGCTGGCAGCGCCGCCAGCCGACCCAGCCGCGCCGGTGGATGAGGCTGAGGACGACGACGAGCATCCAGACGGGCCCTCGCTCGACACTCTGAATTACTGGGCCCATCGTCTGACGCCGCTGCACGACCCGCCGCCGCCGGCCGACCCAGGGGCGGCGCAGCGCAGGGTGAAGGAGACATACTTCGTCGCCTGCAATCGTGTCGGCCAGGAGTCTGGTGCGTCGAGTTGCCTCTCGATTGCGGCCTCCGATCCTGATCGCTGCAATTTGCTCTCATTCGCCACGCGCTTCAGGCTCCAAGTTTGTCGGCACGTCGACCGTGCTCAAACTGTCGCCGCCGGGCACGGGCGAGAACGCGGCCGAGAGGACCGGTGGCGGGAGCGCCTCGATCGAGGTGCTCGACTGCCTCGGCAAGACGGAAGAGTCTGTCTTGTTCGTGACCATACCATGACCACTAGATCGAGGCGCTCGAGAATGCTTGATGAGTTGGTTGGCCGCAAGTGGACCCGTCTTGGGCCGGCGACGCATCGCTGCACCGGCGGCGACGCCGCTCCCGAGCTCCGAGCAGCGCGCTGAGCTCGCCCTTGCCCCTCTTTACCCGACCCCTTCCCATCGACACTCCCCCTTCCCTATTGGCCCCTTTGGCGATGGCCCAACAGACGTGCTCGCCGTTTCTCGACCTGATCGGCTCGGCCAAGTGCATCAAGCAGGGCGCCGAAGCCGTCAGTACCGCTCCGTCTGCGCCCTTGAGCTGCCTCGCTCGTCGGGCGCCTGGTCGACCCAGCCGAGCGGCCTTGTCTACAAGCCTCTTCAACAGTCCAAAGCTCTTCTGCTGATGCCGACGTTCCTCTCACGCGACGAATTCGTATGTGCTTCGGGCTCCTCAGAAGGTCTACAAGACGGTTCTCTTCCCCTCGCCGACCTTGACGCCGGCCGCTGCTGCCGACGCCTCGGACTCGGCCGCCGCCAGCTCATCAGCAAGCGCCGCTCTCCCGCCGCCGGTGCCGGTCCTGCTCAAGCACCGCTTCCCCAAGCGCTACCGGCATCCGCACCTCGACGCCCAGCTGACCCGCCTGCGGGTGACGTCCGAGGCCCGGTCGCTCGTCCGCGCGGCCAGGGGCGGCGTCTCTGTGCCGGCGCTGCGCGGCGTCGACGTCGAAGCCGGCATCGTCGGCATGGAGTGGATCGAGGGCTGGAGTGTGCGCGAGGTCCTGGGCGGCGGGGCCGAGTCGGACGAGGCTGGAGGTTCGGATGACGAGGATGGTAGCGAAGACGCTGCTGCTTCGGCCGAGGAGGAGACGCCGGCGCCAGAACCGTGGGCTGGGCTCGACCTCGGTGCGTCCGCACTAGTCTCTGCTCGCCTCTAACTGCCAAGCTGACACGTAGGTGTGCGCTGGCGTGCTCTCAGCGCCGATGGCCTCGCTGATCGGATCACAGCTCGCACTGCTGCACCTCGCCGACGTCATCCACGGCGACCTGACCACGTCCAACATGATGCTCAGGCCCTCCGCATCCGGAGCGTACGACCTGGTGCGCTGCAGACATCTCTCTTGCCTCGCCTCTGACTGCCTCGCTGATCGAGACCCTGAGACATGTGCTTCGCAGGTGATGATCGACTTTGGGCTCGCTTACATGTCGACCCTGTGGGAAGACAAGGCCGTCGACCTGTACGTCCTCGAGCGCGCCTTCTCGTCGACACACCCGGGCTCCGAGGGCATCTTTGAGACGATCCTCGGCGCCTACGAGAAGGGGCTCGGCAAGTCGTGGAAAGAGATCGGTCGCAAGCTGGAAGAGGGTGCGTTCATCCGGCCTTTTGCAGAAGAGATCGCGCAGGCTTTGCCCGATTGTCATGCGATCCGTCGCGCTGACTGCTTTGGTCTTTCCTCGTCGGTGCGCCCCTCAGTTCGCCTCCGAGGGCGCAAGCGGAGCATGATTGGATGAGAGTGACCGTTCGAGAGCGAAGCAGACCGGCCGCCGGGATGCGCTCGGCGACGTCTTAGGCCGAAGCCGACGTGGCCTGGTCTCGGCCGTGTAGCAGAGCTGCAAAGGGACCGGGCGGATAGGGCAGACTCGAGGTTGCCGTCAGAGCAGCTCAGAGACTTGGCTGTTGGGGGTTGCTATGGGTGCCTCTGGTCTGGGCCGAGTAGCGCGCGCACCCGCTCAGGGCGTCATGGCCGTCCGAACGAGGCTCTCGACCTTCTGGTCGAAGCCTTCGCTCCGGATCGGCATCTCGAGCGGCTGGAAGGGGTTCTTCATGACAAAGTCGGCGTAGGCGACATAGACCTGGCCGAGCAGGGCCTTGCCCTCGCGGACGGCGACGGCCGTCGGTGCTGGCGGCGGCGCGAGCGAGGCGATGGCCGGCGGCGGCGCCAGCGATGGGAACGTCGGCGAGACGAGCAGGATGAATTTGGTCCCTGTAGGCGATAGGAAGCGGGTAAGCAGCGAACAATGAGCCTGTCGCGCCTGGCCTAGGCGTCGGTTAAACGCCAAGAGCGAACGGACGGACCGGTCGGCGTGAGGTAGATGATGAGCCGGACGCCGTCGCTCTCGATGATCTCGCAGCCCTCGCCCTTGCCGCCCTCACCGCCGACGGGGCTCAGCTGGGCCGCGATGGCATGAACGCCGTGCAGGGTACCGGCCAAGACGAGTGCGTCGTTCTGTGAGATTTGAGGCAGGCCGGCTGAGGCGTAGACGAGAGACGACCAAGGGCGATGGTTAGCTCCGGGCCGCAGCTCGGACGAGCTCAAGGCGGGTAGAGCGGCGACGGACGGGCAAAGGTCCGGTCGTAGACGAGACCTCCGGCCTTGTTGATGATCCACATCGAGAAGACGGTCATGACCGAGAACTGCGCTTAGTCCTTCGAACGGAGTGCAGGAGGGAGAGGCAAGGAGGAGCGAGGTCGGCGTCGGTGTCGGAGGACAGACCGCGAAGCCTCCCGTGGCTCACGCGTCTGCCGTCGACGTCCCCTCCCCTCTCGTTATTCAGACGACGACAAAACGCGCGTGCGCCTTCGCAGCGAAATGATGCCCCCTCAGATGTCTAGAAGGGAAGGGCATGTGATCGTACAACAAGCTCGGCGGCGACGGCGACCCGTTCGAGTCGGGCGCTGCGGAGCCGGGAGCCGCGCCAGGGAGGCCGGCGTGGACGGGGCTAGCCCTTCTTGAACCTGCGAGATGAAGCATGAGACGTCAGTTCAAGAAGATACGAGACGATGAGTGGTGTGATGGACGGACCCGAGCTTCCTGAGGGTGGCAAGAGTGACAGCCAGACATGTGTCAGCAGAGGCCAAGCAGGCGCGAGCCGGGCAACGGCATGCCGCAACGCCTCGGATAAAGCAAGCAGCGGGGCGACGTACTTTCGTTCGTAGAACAGGTCTGTCCTACTCGCGCCGAGGTTGACGATCTTGGGACACCCGTCGCGGTCCTTCTCGAGCCGCGTGCATTCGGTGCAGTAGTATGCGTCCGAGATGCCTGATCGTCCGGCAACGAAGGGGTTGGGGCGCGCGTCAGTCGGTCGCCGGGACGAGGGCAAGTAGGCAAGCTGAAGAGGGACGCACCCTGCGAGCCGCAGATGATGCAGCGGCCGCCGTACGTGCCAAAGTTGCAGTCGTCGCAGGTGCGGACGAGGGTCGCCGGCCGGACGTACCTATCGAAGCCAGCAGCGAGCTCAATCAGCAGCATACCTCGCACTGGAACGGCTGCCGGCCACCTCGACCGTAGACTCACGAGTCGCAGATGGGGCACTTTCCATCGCACTTCTCGCACAGGCGGCCGATGGCTAGCGTGGTAGAGGTCGGGATACTGCTTGTCAGCGGTGCGAACGCAGCGCGGCTCTCGAGCACTACTGCCTGCCCAGAGCTCCGATGGACGTACCGATGCCGGGCTGGCGGCGGCACATGATGAGATCTGGAGCATATAGTGGGAGAAGCGATCAGCACTCGGCCAAGGTTGCCCGACGGAGAGCTGCGAGCCAGACATACCCGGGTGATGCTTCGACTGTGGCAGCACGAGCAAGGGGGGCAGGGGCGCAGGGCACGGTCAGCAGTCAAGCTCGCCCCTCGGAAGCTGCCACCGAGCAGATCGCTTGCTCGGCGAGCCGACGCACCATGGCAGCGAGCGCTCTTCGGCGTGGACAGATGAGCTGGCGATGGGAGGAGGTTGAGGAGGCGAGTGACGGTCAGGGAGGCAACGACCGGGGCCGCTCAAGCCGACGGCTTTCTCCTGGCCGGCCTGGCCCGGCCGCCCTGGCCCTTGCCCCTTGCCCACGATCTCCTGCTCTCTTCCCACTCCAGCTCCGAGGGATCTACTTCCCAGTTCGGACGTTCCGCCCGGCTCAGTCTTCAGAGAGGGGCCGTCTCCTGGTTGCCATCCAGCTCGCATAGCGCCTGGGCCGCTCTCGCCCGCTCGGTCGACCATGGACGACCTGACTGCGGCAGGCCACCTGGTGCGCGCGCGACCTCTTGGATCGCTTCGCCCGGCCGAGCTGGCTTCAACGTCCTTGGCGAGAGCGGCTCCAACTCGGGCCTGATGAGAGCGGACTGCTGAACGTCTGCGTCTTCTCTGTGATTCGTGCAGGACCTCCCCTTGGTCTTCAAGATCTCGTTCGGCTCGGACAATCGCCGAGTCACCTACCCCCGCGGCCGTCACTGTCACTTCGACAGCCTGCGAGGGACCGTGCGGCCCTTTTCCTTGACCTTCTGGCCTGGCCTCGAGTCCTGACGACGCAGAACATCTCGCCCTCTCCCCTCACCTGCAGGTCGAGCGACTCTACTCGCTCTCGGCGAGCAGCTTCTTCATCGCGTACACCGGTCCGTGCTCCGGCCGCTAGCGCGTGGGTGCGCTCCTCCTCTGTCGCTGACACATGGCATCTCCCACCCCATCGGCATGCCTGCGCCTCAGACGACGATGGCGACGAGACGGCCATCAAGTCTGATCTCGACCTGGCCGAGGCCGTCCAGTACTTTGGCTCGGGCTGCGACGACAACATGTCGTCCTACACGTCGGCGACAGCCTCGACGTCGGCCTCGTTCGACTCGTCCCTCACCGGCGGCGGCTCGGGCGGTGAGAAGGTGACGCTGCGGATCCAGGTCGTCGTCGAGTATGACGGCCCGGCGCTGAGCGAGACGGGCTCGATCGCCGAGAGTTTCTCTGACCGCGAGAGTGGATGGGGCGGCGACAACGACGGCGCGAGCGAGCGCAGCAGCCAGTGGACCGAGGGCAGCGACGACTGGGCCGAGGGCCAGGCCGAGCGCGACCGGCGCGACGGCATCCCGAGCGGGACGCGGGTCATCATCGAGGAGGACTGGGACGACGAGAGCATCGATCTGTCGCACGATCCCTTCTTGCCGCCCGTGACCGACCGACCGAGCGGACCATCCCATCCCTTGGCACAGAGCTTCGGCCCCTCCTCCTCGTCATCGTCATCATCCGACTCGCAATCTGCCCGGCTCGCCTCAGTCGGATCCTCGCCCGTCTCTGAGGGATCCCTGACCGACTTTGCCGCGTCCTCGCCTTCTCACGGCGATGCAGGCACGCTGCACCCGGCCGACCACAATGCCGACTGTGACGCCGCCGACGGCAACGACGACGCCGATGCCCGGACTTCGATGCCCTCTGACGGGGCTGACGTCCTCGAGGGCGGCGGACCTCGAGACGCAGGAGCCTCTGTCGACGGCCGATACACGATTGACTCGGTATCCGCATCCAACCTGCCCTCCACGGACGGGCCGCCGTCGTCGCGGTCGGCATCCTCCCACCACGTCGGCCGACAGTCTGGCAGCAGTTCTCGTCGTCAGGTCTCGGGACCGAGCTCGAGCCACTCGACCGCGTCCTCAACCGCGTCTGGGCTCGAGCAGAGCGAGTTTGGTGCGCGTTGGCTCAAGGAGCAGGGCGAGAGGCTGAAGAAGCGAGCCGCGCTGCCCGGTGTCCAGCCCGCTGCCGACAGCAAGGGTAAGCAGCGGAGCAGTGCAGCGACTGCGGCGTCTGACGACGAGGGCGGCTCGAGCTTTGCCGAGGGCGCGCTCGCTCTCGAGCGGGCCGAGAGCGGCAAGTGGTACTACAACTACTCGGCTGGCTCGTCGCGCGACTCGCTCGGCACCGACGGCGACAAGCGCTACTCGCAATCGAGCGGCTCGTCGTTACGGCCGTTCGCGACCGGCTCATCGTCGACCCCGCCGTCTTCGATCCCGGCCTCCTCGGCGGGCTCATCAAGCTTCGCCGGAGCCGACCGACAGCCGCTCTCTTTCTACTCGCAGAGCTCGAACGGCGACGTCCAAAGAGCTCCGTCGTCCTCCGTGGAGGGCATCCCGCTCGAAGTACTCCGCATCGCCGCCGAGGAGGAGACCGGCGTCGTCGCCCCGCCTCGTTACGCGCCCGAGTGCTCGGCTTGCGGGGTTCGACTGACGTACATGCGCTACGCGTGCACAAAGGTCCGTCCCTTTCTTTCCGAGAAAGCGAGCTGGGTAGTTGCGTCAAAGCTGAGACGACGTTGCCCGACGAGCAGTGCGGCGAGGCCGAGAAGCGTGACGAGTACGGCAAGCCGCGCTCAGGGTCGCATCATCACCATCACCACCAGCACCGCCCGCACCACCATCACCATCATCCCCTTCATCACTCCCATGGCCGATGCCTTCCGCGGCGATTCGCTTCCGATCAAATAGGCGAACCCGGGCCGAGCGCGCACTTTGCCGAGGCGGAGGACGAGGACGACGGCTACGCGTCCGATGGCACGGAGCTAGTCGGCCACCGGAAGCACTCGCAGTTCGGAGCGTCGGCGCTCTCCTCAAACACGTCGGCCTCGGCGTCGGTGACGTCGCTCGGCTCGACAACCTCCTCGGCCAGCTCGCACAAGCCCTTGCCGATGCTGCCGCCCGTCGAGCCGCAGCGCGGCTTCGAGCTCTGCGCCTCGTGCGTCGAGCTGCACGGCCACGAGCACTCGAGAGAGTTCTTCAAGCGGCGGACAGAGACCGGCGCTTGGGACTTTTCTGGTGGCGACAATGCCGGGGCAGGCCATGCGTTCCGCGAGATCGTCTGGTCAGGTGTCGCGCACGGAGGGTGGAAGGACGTCGGTCAGTCGACGCTGTCCCCCTTCGTCTCCTCCTGTTCACCCTGGCTGACGCTGCCCAGCCTCCTCTTTGCCTCTGCAGAGTACGACGGCGACATTGTGTGCTCGATCTGCGACTCTGACGTCTCGCGCGACCGCTTCAAGTGTCTGTGCAAGCTTTCGACCTGTCGCCTTGCGGCCTCACCAGCCACTGATACGATCTGCTCTGGCTCGCCTTCTCTCCCCCAGGCGTCTCGTGTCCTAAGTTCGACCTCTGCAAGCAGTGCTACCAGCGCGTCGAGGACATCCATCCGGTTCACGCGTTCCTGTCGGTCCCGGACCGCGAGGGGGCGCCTGCTGCCGAAAGCTCCGCAGCGGGGCAGCGTAAGGCCCTCGGTCCTTGCACCTGGCCGGCAGCAGCTGGAGCTGACTGTCGCTCGCTCTCTCCTCAGTCGTCCAGCACCCAGGTGCCTTCTGTCACAAGTAAGTGGAATACTCTCGCCCGGCTGCCTGCGACTCGTCCGCTGACGCGAACACGCATTCGTCTCCTTCGAAGCTGCCTACAAAACATCATCGGACCACGGTAGATTTGCCTCGACCTCGTTCCTATGGTCTGCCGGTGTCGCTGACTGCATCGCCCGCCCCTCTCTCCGTCCACAGCTTTCACTGCGCCATCTGCCCGTCTTGGTTTGTCTCCAGACTCGCTCACGACGCCGTCCGTATCGATGCTGACCGGTCATGCTTCGGGCTTCTACAGGGACCTCTGCGCCGCTTGCGAGAGTCTACCTTCGACTGGCGCTCTCGGCGGCACCCATTCGATCGATCACATCATGATGAAGATTCCGGTGCCGCTCGGCAACGCCGAGGTCGAGCAGGTCAGCCGGCGGGTGCGCGATCAATGGCTGCAGCAGGACGCCCAGGCTGTCGCTGCCGCCCAGGCCCCGATACGGATCCTGACGGGCCGAGGCAGCACTCCCTCGGGCCCAAACGCTCCTCGCCCGGCGGACGCCGCCCTGTCGCCGCCGCAACGGTCGCCGGCCTCTCAGACGTCGGGCATCACCTCTCCGCCACTTTCGACCTCCCCGTCGTCTCTACCGCCGCCGCCCGTCCACCCGTCGCGCTCGGCCTGGGTCGGGCCTGCCGGCAGCGCCGCTCCGCCGCCCGCTCCGCTCCCGCAAGGGCGCGCGGGAAGAGAAGAGGCCGTTGCGCCAGAGTCGAGGAGCAGGATCGGCCCCTGGAGCATCAGCCTTTCATCCAGCGGACTCTCATTCCGGAGGACCTCATCGGGCGGCAGCGCACCGTCGACAGCCGTGCCGACGCGGACCGGTCACCGCTGCTCATGCGACAGCTGCGGTGCTTACCTCAGCGGCACACGCTACCAGTGCGCCAATTGCCCATCGGATCCGGTGGCGTTCAATCTGGTCCGCCGATGCTCATTTTTTTGGGCGCAGGCTGTCGCCGCTGGATGGGATGGACTGACGCGTCATCGACCCCCCTGCAGTGCCCTGCGTGCGAGGCCAAGTCGTACCTCGTGCACGACCCAAAGCACGCCTTTCTTCGCATCGACCGCCCGGTCGACTTCCAGATCCGGTCGCGCGCGCCGCTGATCCCGCTCCTCTACAGCGCGCCTGCCGGTCAGACTGTCGATCCGAGCCTGCCGCTGATGCGGGCCGACGTCGCCGAGCGCCAGGCGGCAGTACGGAATCAGAGCGATCCGACAGGTCCGTCCTGTCTGCGCGCAATTTCTGACTATTCGGCTGGCTGTTGACCTGAGCTCGCCTGCCGAACAGCTCACCTGCGCTTTCTCTACCATCCGTCGACGTTGTGCGACTTTCACATGACCCCGATTCAAGGTGCGGCCTCCTCGAACCGGTGCCGACCGCCTGCAGACTGCAGACTGACCGTCTGCCCATCTCTCGACGACCGGCCTCAGGGTGCTGGCTCCGCTGCGCCGTCTGCCCTTCATCGTTTGACCTCTGCAGCGACTGCCACCGCTCGATCGAGCACGACCGCGACCACATCTTCCTCGTGCTCAAGTCGGCGGTCGACATGCAGGTCTTCAGGTGCGTCCTCTGCAGGTAGCCGAGTCGCGAGCGCGACCCGTCCGTCTAAACGTCCCCTTCCGCCCGACAGGGAGCGCACGGCGCTGTCGGCCGAGACGTCGCGGCCGCTCATCCCGCAGCGCATCTACCTGCCATCATAGACGTAGATCTAGGGTTTGGGATCTCTCTCTGCTAAGCTCGCCCTCCCATGCTTGGCCTCGTGCAGCTGGCTGCGCCTGAGCTGCCCATCGATGCCCTGTTTCAGCCCAATGACGCGCGCGTGAAAGGGAGGGAAAGAAAGGGGCTCGCCGCGACAGGAGCGTCGGCCGACGTCCCCACCGCGAAAGCTGCTGGCCCCCCTGATTGCATTCTCGCCGCAAACGCAAGCCCTCCTGGCGGCTCTGCCTTCCTTCCCTCCTGACCATCACTCAACCTCGACTCGGCAGCTCACTCATGCCGGCCGCGCTTCTTAAAGCTCGCCTTCACGCTCGCCAGAGGACCTCCGGCATGTCGCGACCAGGAACAAAGGCGCTCGCGCTCCTCCTCTTTCTCGGCTTCCAGCTCTTTTTCCTGCGGAGATGGTCCGCCGTCAGCCCCAGCTCGAGACAGGCACGCTCGTACCCGTTCGATGCCGACTCTCGCCGGCCCAGCCAGACCCTGTCTCCCGGGCTCGATGTCATCCACCGAGGCCAAGCAGCTCGGAGTGCACCGCGCGTCGTCGTCGGCTCCAGCTTCGGCGCTCACGACGGCTCGTTCACCTGCCGTCTGCCCCTGAGAGAGAGGAAAAGAGCCTGACCTTGACGCCCCGCTCGGGAAACAGACGTTTACCTGTCTGCCGTCGACACCCTCGGCCGCTTGCTGCCGCCAGACAACTTCCAGATCTACGGCAGGCGGCCTCGCTACAACCTGCACACCGAGATCCTACCCGCCCTGGGCGTCAACCCGAGCGGGCTTTACGGCGACACGGATGATCTTCTCGCCGGCGTATCCTCCGGCTGGGGCGAGGGGCCCGAAGACGGTGCCGACGTCGTCATTCTCGGCACCTGCGAAATCGAGTCAGAGTCCGGGCGCCCCTTTGAAGCCCGACCGCCCATCTGACCTTTCCCTTTGCTCCTCTCAGCATGGCGTGGTTTAGCGACGACCTGCTCAAGCTGTGGCTCGCTCGGCCGGCCAATCGCAAGTTCAGCCTCATCTGCATCGTGCACAACTCCAACGATTGGTCGTGGGCAGAGACCTACTCGGCCGACTGGGCAAAGGTGCGCTCTGCCGTCGAAGCGCGCTGCCAGTCGTGCTACCAGGCTGACCAGTCCCTGCAGGTCGGCGCCCTGCGCATCATGCCGATCAGCTCTCACGTCTCTGCGGCCGTACGAGCCAATCTCCTGCGTATGGCGTCCGACGCAGAGCGTTACCACCTGGGGTATGAACATGTCGCTGTTCAGGTGCGGTCAATCATCTGTCCGGCAGGAACCCCTCGGACATCCCTCGCTGACCCGGTCGTCCAGGAGCACCTCCCGCTCTTCTCGATCGAGAAGCTCGGTCTCAACAACAAAAGCGACGATCACGCGCAGCAGCAGCCGACGTTTGAATCCGGCGACGAGCCTGGCATGTCGGTTGCGACCAGCGGACGCAGAGACGGTCGTGTCTTGCGCGATGCAGTCATACAAGGGTGTGTGCGCCGTCTGACCCGCTTTGGCGTGAACGCCGCTGACCGTCGCTTCACTCACTCTTGTCACTCTCAGGAACTTTGAGCTCGCACGTCGCGACTACCGTGGCGTGCTTGCGGACTTAGAGGCGGAGCTTGCCGGTTGGTCCGAGTGGCCCCTACACCTCTCCCTCCGATCGCAGCTAAGGTTTCGACCGACATCCTTTGCTCCTCCCATCAGTTGACCCCGGCTTCTGGGGCTACCGACGCGACCGAGACGGCGTCTTCGTGTCGGTCTCGCCCGATGCCTTCCTCTTGCATTTGGTCGGCGGCGACGGCAACGACGCCGACTCGATCGTCCCGGCTTCGCTCAAATACGTCGTGCGCATTCATCGCCAGCTGTGAGTTCATTGTCCGAGACCAGCCGCATGCCGCAACTCTTTGTTGACCTGCCCGCACACCCGGTCGCGTAGGAGCTACCGCGACTTCTTTGCCTTCCTCGGCCGGGTCGACATCGCACTGTCAGCCTTCACCGAGGGCGGTGGCTATGCCGTGAATCAGGCTTCGAGCACGGTCGCCATGGCGGCGCAGTGCGGCGTGCCGCTCCTGGTGACGCCGCGCATCCGACGAGCCTACGACTATCTGACGGACGAGTCATCCAGTAAGTGCCTTTGAACCCGCCCTCGGAAGCGAAACTCTGCTCACCCAGTCCCACAGTCGTCCGCCCTCCGCTCCTCGGCGAGATCAGTGCGGTCAAGGCGCTCCGCGGTGGGAGTTTCTTCCCACCGGCTCGGGCCTACTCGCACCGACACGAGCGCGCCTGGACGCACCCAGACGGTTTCCCCTCGCTCGGCGAAGCTGCCGGGAAGGCGCATCTCGCGCTTCGAGCCGAGACGGAAGCCATGATAGCCCGAGGCTGGCGGAGGGACGAGGCGGGCTGGGAGCGCTTCCGACGCCAGGTGCGGGCGCGGAATGAGCACACGATGTCGCAGCTCTTGGCCTATTAGGAGGCCCCTGTCTTCTCGTCCGCACGTCTTGCTGTCTTGATCTCTTGAGTCGCCATCTGTCTTCAAGGGCACAAAAGTTGTCATCAGACCCATGGCACGCCCTCACGACCTCTCGACCGTCGGCTGCGTGCCGTCGAGCGCTGAGAGCCACGCCTCGAGCGTGGCGCTCCGGCCTACAGCAACGCTGTGATCAGCCGCCTCTGACGTCGCGGAGAGCTGTCCGACGCGCGCTGCGCGCAGCTGTGCACGACCTGGCTGCTGGCCGTCGGCTCGGCCGGCTGGATGAAGGCGGAAGCCGGCGGTCGACTCGCCCGTTGAATCAAAGCGCGCAGCATCTGCAGTGAAGGGAGTGTTGACCTTTGAGCGCCAGCGCCTGTGAGAGCGACAGGGCGAGCCTAGGTTCAAGGACACACCGGTAGAGACAGACGGTGCTGCAAAAGAGTCAGCAGTGTGGCCGACCGGAGGGTACATCGGGGTCAGCCGGCGACGGACGCTTCCGTCATAAATCCCGCCGTCCGTGGCCGCCGTCGCTTCGGCGCGCACTTTGGCCGATACAGTCTGGGAGTCGCCCTCGGAGACGCTCGTGTCATAGGAGCAGAAGGCTGGTCCGAGGGCGGCCCGGAGCTGGGAGCGGACGAGCTCAAGGCTGGCATCCGACGGCGTAGGAGCGCCAGGCCCGTTTGGAGCGGGTTCGGCCACGACCTCGGTCGAGCAGGCGGCGGAGAACGCCTCATCTTTTGGCAGCGCACCTCCCGCAGCATCAAACCGGCCGCTTTGGTGAACGGCCCGAGCAAGCGGGAGCCCGAGCTCGAGCGAGAGCTTCCGCCACTCGCGCTTGCCGGCGCTGCTCATCTGAGCGGGCGGCGAGACGGGCGACGAGAGGTTGGTCCTAGGCCGCTCCAACGGGGTCGGCGGGCTGGCGGGATCGGTGCGGCAGAGCACCCGGGGCAACGTGGTTGTTGCTCGGGTGGCGACAGCAAAGCAGGCGTGGCTGAAGCTCGCTTCGGAGCAGAGCGAAGGCGACGTTTCGTCCGCAGCCGCCTCGACCGGTTCGCTGGCCCAGACGGCGCGCGCTCCGACCGATGGCCGATCCTTGGGCCGGAGGGGAGTTGAGGTCGCGAGCGACGACTCCCAGTGAAAGGAGAGTGGGAGGATACTGAGAGGCGAGGGGAAGGGTGCGAGAGTGATGAAGGACGTCTCGGGGGTGGAAGGCGACTCTGGATCGTTCTCGGCCCGGACTTGGGCGGGGTCCTCGACGATGCCGGCCTCGTCGGCAGCTGCGTCGAGCAGACAGTCGAAGGTCCCGGAGCTGGGCGAGGATCCGCTGGACGAAGTGTGCTCGCTGGCGACCGGCTCGCCTTCGACGCCGACGCTCAGCGGAGCCTCGTACCGATGGCCAGAAGACAACCGTCCGGCAGCGAAATCGAGGGCGAAGCTGTCCGACACGATCGAGACGACGACCGGCCTGACCTCGCGCTGGTCAATCAGATCGCGTGACTGCTCGTACTGGTGGAGGATCGATTCCGGATAGCCGTCAAAGGATTGCTCGGCGCTTGGTTTGAGGGGCGATGCCGGGGGCGGAGCGATTTCAACTAGCTGAGCTGCGCCCGCGGGCTGCGCTGCAAGCACAGGCATCGGCGCCGACTTGAAAGGACTCTCGCACCGCACAAGAGCGGCACCGCTAGGCGCAGGTGGAGCGGGCCGGGTGGAGACGCGGCGGGAAGCCGACCTCGCACTTGTTGAGCCTGGCCTCGCGTAGCTGAGCCGGTAGGCCGGGACATCCTCGGCGGTCAGATGTGGAGACCCCCGGGCGGCGTACGCCTTGGAGAGTGCGTCGCACGAGACCGCCCGACGTGCAGCCTGCTCGGACGACTTGAACTGCGCGGCGACGATGATCGATGTTGGCCGCTTCGAGCGAAAGGCGGAGGCGCTGTCGCGCGCACGTGAAGCTGTGGACAGCGTGCGAACTGGTCGTCAGAGAAGAAGAGAACGACCTTGTCAGCAGGAGCGCACTATGAGGGAAAGGCTTGACCGAGAGACCGACTGTCGCCGACGATGCCGACACTCAGCGTGCGGCGTCCCTCCTCGGCTGCGTCGTAGCAGAGCGTCTCAACCTGGGCGTCTCGATCGTTGCGCAACTGGTTCGGCAGGCCGGCCGACGAGGCTCGGCGAGCCCTGTCCGCCCGGTAGCGCTGCCGCATACGCTCTTCCTCGTCCGTGCAGAAGGGGCTCATTGAGCTCAGGAGCTCGACGTCGACCGGGGGCGGGGGCGAAGGCAGGACGCGTTGTCCGAAGGCGTAAGGCCGAGATCGTCTGGCGCGGTCGTCTTCGAACCCCGCGTCGTCGTCGTCTGAGTCGTCGAACGAGAGCTGCGTTAAGGGCGGCCGACGGGTCGACCGGAGCTCTTGTTTTGACGCGATGCGACGCGCCAGCTTGCGGATGAAGCCGTCATCGGCCGTCTTGTCGACCGAGCTCGAGCCCTCTGAGCTGTGCTCATTACCGAGTTTGGCACGTGAGGCCGCAAAGGAGACGGTCGAGAACGACTTGATCGCGTAGAACGTGCTGCGAGAGGCAGGTTCGACAGGCGTGGACGGTTGGGCGGAAGCCTGCGCGGAGCCCGTTGCGGTCGGACGGCGACGCCGGTTGAAGGCGAGCTTGGGGAAGCGCATCAGAGGAAGGCGCACGAGGGGTGCGGAGGTGGCGGAGAGAGAGATGAAGAGGGGGGAAGAGGTTTTTTGGTGTTGCGCAGAGTGGGGGGAGAGAGAGGGTCGTGGTGGGAGAGGCGCTGAGCGAGAGCAGCTGCCGCGAGCTCGTCCTGGCCCGATCGGAAGGCCGGCAGGCCTGGATCGCCTCGGAAGGGATGGTTCGTCCGTTGTTGACGGTGGCCGGCGAGACGCGTCGGTGCAGCTTGGAACCAGGCACGTCTGACCGGCGAGCGTGCCTTGCGGCCAAAGCGCGTCGTGACGCAGTGAGCCTGGCGGTCAGCTCGTCCGACGAGGTGATTTGTCTAGGAGCGCATGTAAGAGAGACGGGGGGGGGGGTATGAGGTTTCGGAAGGGTATCGTGTAAGGGATTGGTCGGCGACGGGCGGCGAATGGACGAGGGTCGCAGGGCGAACCGCCGGCCTGGCGCGCAGCGGCCTGCCTGCACATGGCGCGCCGGTCTCGACGCCGCCGAGTCGAGGCCTCAGTAGCGGCACTCGCCCTTGGCGCGTGGGAAGCCGACGACGTCCTTGAGGCTGCCGAGGCCGGTGATGTAGCCGAGGAAGCGCTCGAGCCCAAGGCCGTAGCCGCCGTGGGGGACGCTGCCGAAGCGCCGCGTGTCGAGGTACCACTCGAGGCCGTCCGTTTTCATGCCGCGTTGCCTGCAGAGGGCGGTGAAGAAAATGGGAGGTCAGCTTTGGTTGCAAGAGAAACGAAACGGGCCGTATCGGGAGGGGGGGGGGGACGAACGCCATGACGTCAAGCAGCGGCTTGAGCCGGTGTTCCCTGAGCGACCCGCCGGCAAGCTCGCCCATCTCTGGGATGAGGAGGTCGAAGCAGGCGACCGTCTCGCCGTCGGCGTTCGGCAGCATGTAGAAGGCCTTCTCGGCCTTTGGATAGTCGGTCACAAAGACGGGACCGCCAAAATGTTGGGCGAGGTGCTTCTCGTGCTCCGTTTGGAGGGCGACGCCGAGCCTCGGCCTGTGCTTGAAAGGCGCCGAAGCAGACGAGAGGAGATCGATGGCCTCCTTGTAGGCAATCCGCGTCCACGGGACCTCCTTCGCGAGCGTCTCGACGCGCCGCTTGGGTTTGTCGCCGCTCTGCGCAAAGACCTCCCAGCCGCCCAGCCCGGCGTACTCGTCGGAAAGCAGCCCACGGGAGACGGCCTTTAAGCTGCCCTCGACGATGTCCATGACGTCGCCGAGGTCGCTGGTGAAGGCTGCCTCGGCCTCAAGCATCCAGAACTCGGCCAGGTGGCGCGAGGATTGGGATGGCTCGGCGCGGAAACACGGCGAGAGCGTCCAGACGCGCGGGTGGGCCGGTAGATAGAGCTCGAGGTGGAGCTGCGAGGACACGGTGAGGTTGGCGCCAGGAGGAGCTGATGTTGACGTGATTGCGCAAGTTCAGCGTTGCTCTTAGCTCCCTGGCTAGAGCCCGAGCGCAGATGTGGACGCACGGAAGAACGGCTCCGCTCCAACGGCAGCGACCGGCTCGGCCTTGAACATCTCGCCCGCACCCTCGCAGTCGCTGCTCGTCAGGATTGGGGGCGTGATCGAGACGAACGCATTGTCCTGCGGTCGAATCGAGTCGTGTCAACCCCAAGCTCGTCAGACGGGTCGCAGGCGCCGGCCGCACCTCGAAGTAGCGGCGGAAGAGCCTGGCGACCTGGTCGCGCGTCTTGACGACGGCTCGGCCCTTCTCCGTTCGCATGCGCAGGTGTGCCCGCTCGCGCATTTGATCCAGGCCGACGTCCTTCTTGTCCGGCTCGATAGGATACGTCTGCAGGTCGGTCGGCAGAGCAGGAGCAGCCGGCACGGATCAGCCGGCAGCCGCAGCCAGCACCAGGCACGCCGGGCTCTCTCACCTCAGCCGGGCAGGTTCCGAGGACCGTCAGCGACGACGCCTTGAGCTCATGGCTCTGCGAACGGCCGGGCGAAGGGACGAGCTTGCCCGAGACGGCGACCGACGTGCCTCGCTTGAGCTCCTCGACGATGCTGCGGGCCACGCAGGCGAGGGTGAGGGTGAGGAGAGGTCAGCTCAGAGACCTCGGCCTCGACGACAGGCTGCCGTCCTGGACGCACCTCCGAAGCCCGCTCGCGCCCTTGGCGCCGTCGACAAAGATCTGGAGCGGCTCGCGCGAGCTGCCGTCCGTGAGCTTGACGAACGAGAAGTGCTTCTTAGGCTGAACGAGAGCCACCCAGCCCCGGACGGTGATCTCGGCCTCGGGCGACGGCGGCGAGCGCAACGTCTGGGCAATCGTCGGCGGCAGCGCCCGGAACACCCGCGACGGCAGCATGATGAGAGGCGGGCAGGTGGGCCGGCTGGCTTGCAGGCTTGTCGGTCGTGCGGGCGAGCTGGGGATGCGGTGAAGGAGCGAGTTGTTGGGAGCCCTTGCGCCCTGACCGACCGTCGGCGCGCAGAGGACACGACGGCTGCCCCGCCGGCCAGCTCGCAGCTGCAGCTCGACGACCATCTCTCCGCACCGCCATTGCCTCTCCTCTGCGAGCAGCACCAGTAGTGGTAGGCGCTTGGTGCGCCTCTCTGGCAAGGCGACTGAGGGACGACCTAAACCTGCTGGGCTCCGACCCAACCTCAGGCGGCAGTTCGACCTCTCTCTCCGTCTGGCGGCCTCCGTCGTCGGCTCGGCTCGGGCCTCTCTCGCACGCAGCACGAGCTGCTGCTGGCGGTCTCTTGCAAAACGAGCCTAGGTCCTCTCCTTCTAGCCTGCGGAGACGGGAGGCGCTGGGAGGCGCTGCGAGACGCGACAGCCTTTTGTCCGACCCAGCTCAGGCCAGAGTCACGGCCGAAGCGGGGTCGGAGCGGTCGTCCCGGTCCTTGTCCTGCTGGCTGGGCAGAAGAGGGCCGCCCGGCCAGCTTCGAGCGAGCGGCAGCAAAACACTCGCTGCCAGTCTTCACGGACATGGTCCAGATCGTCTCTCGCCGACAGGAGGGCTGACGAGCTCCGGGCCTCCGCTCTTGCCGCCGGCAGGAGCTGGGCCATCGACCAAGGGAGGACGAGGCTGGTGACAGGCCGGCCGGCGACGCTGGCTTCGCAGGCGGTCTTATGCAGGGCGGTCTGGGCACGGCCGTCGCCTTCACGCCTGACTCTCGCGCGATCTCACGGCCGGTCGGCCCTTTGGCTGGTTGCTGGAGGTTGCTGGCGGGTCGACCCGATTCACACGTGCCAGACCGAAGCGTCTGGCGCCAGCGGAACGGGTCGGCCGCCTAAGTGGGCTCGGCCGACGGACGACGAGCCCCGCACAGCGCCGGGCGGCCCCTTGGCTGCCCCTTCCCTCCCTCCGACGGAGGCCCGTCCGTTTAGACGCGCTGCACGGCCCGGTCGTTTCCGGCCCGTTGCCCTTCTTTCCGTCCCGGCCGGTCCCTCGACTCATGCCCTTCTTCCTCTCACGCCCTTCTCTCTTCCCTCAACCACCAGCATCCCTCTATCTATCACGAACGGACCCACCCACTTCGCACGCCCGTCCTCTCGGTCATCGACTCCAGAGTCAGCCCAGCACACCTTCTGCCCGCTCGCCTCAATCGCTGTCCCAGCGCAGCTTCGCCTCCCGGCCCGGCCTTTAGCCCTCGAGAGCATCCAGTGCCTCCGGCCCGATCACCCACCAGCCCGCTCCCCTCCAGCAGCCCATTGCCAGCCGATCAGGTCAGTCCGCTCTCGTCGCCTCTGACTGGCTCAGGCGGTCGACGATGTGCTGTGGAGCACCGATGGGCTGACCTCCTTTCTTCCCTTCGGCGCTTTCTCGGCACGTGCTTCAGGATGTCTCTCCGTGCATCGCCTTCGTCCAGCAACAGCCTCGCCTCCAGCAGCAGCCTGCCCCCGGCCCCGTCGCCGGTCGCCGCCGTCTCGGTCCGCCGGACGCTCACCTTCCCTTCGCGGCGGCCGCAAAAGGCCTCACCGACCTACCGCGCGCTCGAGCCGTACCTCGAATCGGACGATGAGGATTCGGACGACGAGGTCATCTTCTTCTCGACCGCCTCCCGCCGCAATTCGGCCACGGCGCCGGCCAAGCCGGTTCAGCCCCTGACCACCGCCGCCGCCGCGCCTGGTCCCGCCGCCGGCTGCATCACGCTCAAGGCTGCCCCGCCTGCGCGCAAGCCCAAGCCGGCGCTCCGGAAACCGCCGACGCTCAAGCGGGCGCTGACGAGCCCGACCGGGTCCGACATCGACCTTCAGCGGCCGCGTCTCCAGCAGGCCTCGTCGTCGACCGAGGGCTCGCGGATGGCCGCCCTCGTCTCGGGCCCGACGTGCAAGTCGATCCGCAACCCGGGCGCCCTCTCGCGGACGCACTCCCAGGTTCGCCTGTGCGAGCTCGCCTCGGCCGCCGGGCCCAAGTCGCCCGACCTACTCCGCGCCCTTGCAACGTCCGATTGGACGCCCCGGCCGGTGCTCTCGTCGCCCAAGACGTCGCCGGCAGTCGAGGAGCCTCCAACGACGACGGCGGCGACCCGCGACGGCTGGTTCGACTGGGCCGGCTACACGATCGGCGACGAGGACGAGGACTCTGTCTGGAGCCTCCTCTCGTTCGGCGCTCGGTCGTAGACCCTGCTCTTCTGCCTCGCAACCCTCACCTCGCATCCGCCGCCCGCTCTCACCTGGCCGCGCACCCCCACCCTCACTGTTCCACCACTCACTCACTGTACTACCAGCGTCCTCCTTTGTATCGCCTCCATGCCTACCATCCATGAGCCCCTTACCCACTTGATTCCTGCGAGCGAGCATGAGGTTGGACGAGCGTTCGATGACCGAGGGCGTTGGACGACAGAGACGGCCGGCCGCCGGCTGCTGAAGTGAGTCTCTGCCGCCGCCGCCGCCCGCGCCTGGCCGAGGGTGAGCGCCGTCAGCCCGAGCCTCCTCCTTGCCTGCCCTCACACACCACCCGCCCCAAACTTGCTGCCTCGCGTCTCCTGCTCGAGATGGCTCTCTTCAAGCGCAAGAACAAGAAGGACGCTGCCGCGAGCGGCGAGGAGGCGACCGACATCGGCAAGGCCAAGACGCGTCGGCCAGCCAGTGCGTCCGCTCTCCCCCCCCTCCCTGAGGCGTCGCCGACCTCTTGGTCAGCCCGTGCGGTCGGCGAACCGAGCCTCTGCGTTTGCTCGGACCGGTATCGAGACGAGCAGGGTCGCCCTGCAAGGCGACCCGTCTTGTCGCGGGCAGCTTCCGATCGGAGGATCGGTCAGGGAAGGGCGTTCGGGCGAGAAGGTTGGCCCGGGGGGAGACGGCCATGGAATCGCCGGCCGACCGAGGGACACGATCCCAGTCGCAGAGCCTCCTAGGACCTTCACGGCCGCCTAGGTCGACCTCCAGGTGCTCGAGTGTGCCAGCCGGGATGTTCTGTCGTGTTGCTTGAGAATGTCGGCCGCATAGACGGCTCATCGGACTCAGCCAGCTGACATCTAGCTCCTGCCCTCGGCCCTCTCAGACACGGCCTTCAAGCAGCAGCGGCTCAAGGCCTGGCAGCCGATCCTGACGCCCCGGACGGTCCTGCCGACGCTCTTCCTCATCGGCATCCTGTTTGCGCCGATAGGCGGCCTGCTCATCTGGGGCTCGAACCTCGTGCGTCCATCAGAGGCGAAGGAGGCCGAGGATCTCGTAGGCTCGGAGGACGCGCAGGCTGACCGAGCCTCCTCCTCGTTCGCCGCCGCCTCGCCTGACCGACCGCCTCGCCTAAACAGGTGACGGAATTCACGCTCGACTACACCGAGTGCGACACTCAGTCGGGGACGCTGTCGGAGATGCCGGCCTCCAAGTACAACTGTGAGTGTCGTCGACGACAGCGGTCAGGCCCCGGTCCGAGGCGCTGACGGCAGCCCCTCCTGCTCCCGGGCCCGTGTGTCACAGACAAGCTCTCGTCCGGCCACTCTGACTCGTCGATCACGGCGCCCCAGTGGTCGTTTGCGAGCAACCCGGATGGCAACTTTGACCAGCGCTCGGTGTGCACGATCGAGTACACGGTCCCCTACGACCTCTGTGCGGCCAGCCGGAGCCTCGACTTGACCTGCAGCGCGCGTGCGCCTCACACTGACGAAGGCCCCTCTCCCTCTCCAGCGCCCTCGGTCTTCCTCTACTACAAGCTCACCAACTAGTCCGTCGCGCGACCTGTTTCAGCCTGACGTCCGCCGTCCGCATTCTGACCGTCTGCCGCCTTCCGGCTGTCCGCCTCCCAGCTACCAGAACCATCGGCGCTACGTCCAGTCGGTCGACCAGGGCCAGCTGCACGGCGACTCGCCCTCGGCGTTCGTCGCATCCTTCAGCCTGAGCGTGTCGCTCGATGCCGACATGCTGATGACCTCTCCCTTCCCACCTTTCCCACAGAAACAGCCTCGACGGCGGCGACTGCAAGCCAGTGACGAGCATCGACGGCAAGCCCGTCTACCCGTGCGGCCTGATCGCCAACAGCGTCTTCAACGACACCTTTTCGCAGCCGACGCTCCTCGCCGACTCGTCCGTCTACAACTTTACCGACCGCGGCATCACGTGGAAGAACGAGTACAAAAAGTACGAGCCGGCCGGCTATAGCTCGCCCTCGGACGTCTCGCCGCCGCCCAACTGGGCGCTTCGGTATCCGAACGGCTACACCGAGTTCCCAAACCTCCGCGACGACGAGCACTTCCAGGTCTGGATGCGGACCGCCGGCCTGCCGACCTTCCGCAAGCTCTTCTTCCGCAACGACGACGAGACCATGCGGGCCGGCCGCTATCGCATCGAGGCCTACATGAGTGCGCTCCACCCGCAGCAGCGCCAACGTCTCAACCACAGCATTGACCTCGTTCCCTCTGCCTCTCTCCTTCTAGACTACCCCGTCAAGAGCTTCAGCGGCACCAAGTCGATCGTCATCTCGACCGTCTCGTGGGTCGGCGGCAAGAACCCCTTCCTTGGCTGGGCCTACGTCGCCGCGGCCGCGCTCTTTGTCCTGCTCGGCCTGGCCGGCACCGTCCGGCATCTCGTCAAGCCCAGGTGCGCCCCTTGTCGTCCATCGAGGCGCTGCGCCGTTTTGACCGCGCGAGACGCTGACCATCGCGCTGCATCTCGACAGGCGGCTGGGAGACATGTCGCTCCTCAGCTGGAACCAGGGCAAGTAGAGGGGCCCGCCGGATGCCCTCTGTCGCTTGACTCGCCCTCCTTTCAGCGTCCCGCCACCGACATCTTTCGTCCCATCCCTCCGCCTCGTTTCGATCTCTCGCCCGCTCTCGAACGTGCATCCCGCCGACCGTTTTTCCTTCGCTTGGGCGGGAAGCCTCGCCTTTCCTTTTTCCTCTCGACCGAATCATATACCATGGGCCTGCTTTCGACCGCGAGCAAGCAGCAATGAGGGAAGTGAGCGGGCGGGCAGAGTGGCGCTCGTTGGCTCGCGGGCGACTGCGCCGACGAGCCCGGTCGTGTTGACGCAGGCTCGCTGCGAAACGTCGCCGTTGTCCTCCCGCCGTCGCCCACATCGCCCTCCCCCCAACTGCCACTCGCCTCAACAGGACCGGACCTCAGGTCGCGCGTCAGGAAGCGCCATGTCTCGACCCAGACCGCGTCCGCTCGACCGGACCGGATCGCATGCGTCGGCGGCCTCGCCGTCGTCGTCGTCGTCGACGAGCTCGTCCGCCCAGCCGACAGGGCTCGAGGACTGCACGATGGCCGAGCTCTCTGAACGGCTCGGCTTGCACTGCGCCAAGTACGTTGCCCTCCGCTCAGAGACCTGGCGCCTGTAACGGCTCGCCGGTTGCACGGCTCGTCTCAGACCCGACGCTGACGCCTTGGCCTCGGGCGCCGTGCTCCTCCTAGCTTCTATAGCAACCCGCTCGCCTACACGGACGCCGAGCTTGCTGCCTTCGAGGCGCCGATCAGGGCGCTGACTGAGCTCCGACGCAAGGTTCCGAGCACCCGCATCTTCATCCAGGCCGCCCGCTGGAATCGATGGACCGACCCGCAGGGCGTCGTCCATCGCTTTGCTGCGGGAGGGCCTGGGTTGCCCGGCGCAACGCCAGCAGAGCGGCAGGAGACGAGCCTCGGCTTGCCCAGGTGAGCTCGTGCTCGTCACACCAATCCTCCATGTCGGCCCGGCTAGAGCTAAAAAGGATTGTCCGCTGCAGGAACGATGCCGAGTATCTGCGGCTGCTCGAAGCAAAGCGTCTGGCGCAGGTCACCCCGCCCGCGGCCGTCGTCGTCCCGCCCTCGCCGATGAAGGCGCCGCTGCCGACGTACCCGCCAGACAGCTCGCTCACGACGCTCGCGACCTCGCAGCAGCTGCCGACGTCGACCGACACGCGCGGCCGCTCGCCGCCCGCGAGCACGTCACGCTCCTCCACCTCGTCGTCGTCGGACGCGTCGCGTACGTCTGCGCGGACGGCGCACAAGCGCCGGACGTCGCTCTCGCCCGTGACCGCCATGAAGACGATCGTGCCCGAGTGGCAGGACCCTCCTCCATCCGACCTGCCAGCTGCGGTCGAGGCCCCCAAGCCTCCGTCGGCTGGCTCCTCGGGCGCGTCCTCGACGCAGTCTGGACTCACCTTCCCGGTCGTCAAAGCCCAGCTCAAGGACAAGCCGTTGGAGCGCTCGGTACCGGCCGGTGGCAAGCAGACTGCGCAGGATGGCAAACGCAAGTCGCGCAAAAGTCCGATCCCTCCTGCCGCCGACAGTCGCAAGGGAAAGGGACGGGCGACGACGTCGACTACCGCACCGCCGATGCCGGTCGCGTTCGAGGAGGAGCCGCCGTGGGACGAGGACGACTCGATCGAGATTGCAGCCGGCAAGGGCCCGACTGCCCGGCAGAAAATGCGGGTCAATCCGCGAGGGTGGGAGGGCATCGAGGATATCAGCGCCTGCGCAGAGGTGAGCTGGATCGATCGCTCGCCCTGCGTGCGCATCGCCTGGGTCCGGTCTGACGTCGAGGCCTCCTTCGACCACCCGCCGTCGCTCGCAGTACCTTCCACTCTCGTTCCCGTCCGATCTCGCCACGTCGACGCCTCTTGCCAACAAGAAGCGACCGCCGCCGATCCTGCGGCCGATCACGGCGTACGCCCCGGCACCTTCGGCCGCCGTTGACGGCTGGCCGGAACCGGCTGCTAGCCTCGGCGGCGGTCGGGATGCTGACTCTTGCAGACCCCCCACCCGACCAACACGAGCGGCATCGAGTCGTCGAGCTGCGACGTCGAAAGTTGGTTCGCCGGCAGCGACGCGACCGCTCCCAATGACCTCGACCGCACCCGGCACGCCGACGTCCGAGTCGCCGTCGTCACCTTCGCTTCCAACGCCGCCCAGACGCGAGCGGCGGCAGTACCTCCTCTCACGCTCGTCAATGCTCGGCGCTACGTCGTCCGATTCGCAGCTGGGGGATGGCAGCGGCAGCAGGGGGCCGGCCAGCAGCCTGGCCAAGCAGAGCGCCGACGGGAGCTTGCCGTTCTCGCTCGGCTTCAGCCAGGTCGATCGCGCGGTCGACGACGTGCGCGCGTTCCTCGACGCCGACGCCGAAGGCATCGCCGACGACTGGGAGTGAGGGTGGTGCGGGGGCCGCTGTCTATGATCCTTGATGTCGCCCTGGCGAGGTGTTGAGCAGGCGAAGCCTTAGAGCGGCCGTTGGAGCCGACTTTGATCTAATCTCGAGGCGAAAGTGCAAGTGCAGGCTCGGCCCTTCCAGACCATTCGACCGACCGACGCGCCTGCTGCTGCCGCTGCATCTCGTTCCGGACGGCCGCCGCTCTCAGCGGCAGACGGTCAAGAACTCTGGGAACGACAGGCACGATCTCACAGGGACGCCTTCCCAACCTCAACCAGCCTCTGCTCGTTCCTTTCGCCCACCGTGCCACCTGTCACCCCGCTCCCGCCCTCCTTCGCTCAGCACCGCAGCAGCAGCAGCAACGACCGCCGCCGCCGCGAGCCGCGCCGCCGCCGCCGCCGTCACCGGACTACGATGCCCTTTGGCGCCAAGCGGTCGTTCACCGAGTCGCTCTCGCCGCCTTCCCAGTCGTCGTCGTCGGACGACGAGCCGGTCGATCCGCCGCTCAAGCGGCGCTTCCTCTCATCCCCGCAGGCGGCCTCGCCCAACGAGCCGACGGCCGACGGCCCGCCGATCTTCACGCCATACTACACGCCCCAATCGTCTGGCGTCGGCCTCAAGCGGGCGGCCGATGACCTCGAGGTCGACGACGACGACGACAGCGGCTCGTCGACCGAGGGCGAGCGCGATGGCTCGTCACCGACAACGACGACCTACGTCCCCAACGATGCCGGCCACCACGGCGCGACGGCGCACCATCATCGGCCTCCGCCGGTCAAGCGCCTCCGTCGCGGCCTGGCCTCGCATCTCAAGCGGATGGGCCTCGATCCCGCCGACCTCGGACCGTCGGTCGAGGAGCAGCCTTCCCACGCATACACCGCCGCGCCCTGGGCGTCGGCGTTCCCTCAGCAGCAGCCGTCCCAGCCGCCAGACGTCGAGCCGAGTAGTGTCGTCGAGCCGGGCGAGGTCGGCCCGGCCGTCTGGCTCGGCCACTCGCGCAGCGGCATCGGCGACGAGGTCCGGTTCGAGGAGCTCGACGACTCGGACGGGAGCGATCTCGAGGCCGAAAAGACGAAAGCCTGGCGGCTCGAGGTCTGGAAGGGCGCCCATGGGGCCGATGATGGTAGGTCGCTTTGCTCGATTGTCGTCGCAAGCGCCGCCCTCCGCATATCGTTTGGCTGACGCACCCCGCCGCCGTTCACCCGACAGACTCGCCCCCACGAGGCCGCGAACGGGCAGAGATGCACCTCCCGAGCTACATGAGCTCCTCGGGCCCTTGGGCGTACAATCTCGCGCCGCCAGAGGACGTCTGGACGAACCGCGAGCGGGGCCTGGTGTGCGTCGTCGTTCCCTCTAGCTCGGCGCTGGAAGCAGATTTACCCACTGACACGACCTGCAACGTCCTCGTCATCTTGACAGCCTGTATAACCCAGCTTCACGACCGACGCCCAACTTGCAGATCACTGACGGTTCGAGCTCGCCCTCGTCCGAGATGGAGCTCGACACGCCGACGGCCGAGCAGCGGCCGCCCGGCTTCGGCGAGCTCAATGCCGGCGGCTGGTTCTCGGACGACGCGTCGCGCTTCGAGGAGCTTCCGGACGATGCGGCCGCGGTCGACGCCTCTGCCGAAGTCGAAGGCGGCATGGACGTTGACTGAGCGCCATGTGCGGCGCGCGATCTCCCGTCGGCCCTCCTGCAACGACCCTTTACGACGACCACAACTGTATCGCATAGTTCTTCTTGACACGACCGAAAGACGGCGTCGCAGGGCGCTGGGTTCACAAATTGATCGGCGTGCGGGAACGAGACAGAAGGGACGAGATGCCACAGGTCGGAGGTCGGGGAGCAGGTCTTTGGGTCCGGGGTGCGAATTTCGAATGAGGTCGTTGTACGGCGTGGGAGGGGGGAGCGAATGAGAGCGGGTCTGCGATGTAGAGCAAAAGGGGCGAAGGAGATGGGCGAGGGAGGCGCAGGCAAGATCGTCGGCTGCGGTTACCTCTCGCGATCGGAGAGGAGGCAGGGAGAGGCGAAAGTACGGGCGCCGGCCGAAGGGGGTGAGTTTATGGCGATCGTGAGAGGGAAGCAGAGAGAAGCGAAGGTGAGGGTCGATGCGGCAGGCGGGAGGATCAGGCAAGCTCGATCATGCCGAGGTGAAGTAGGGGTGCTGCAGCGCCCGCTTGGCTGAAGAAGGGGAGTCAGGCGTCGATGGTCAGCCGACCTCGAACGTGCGGACGCTCACACGCAGACCTAGAGACAGGGACGGACCAGAGACGCGGTGCGCGGGGTCGTAGACGAGCGTTTGCTGTCGACCGATCCAAAGTCAGCCGAAGCTCGTCATAACGGCGCAACAAGAGGGTCGCGAGGAGAGGGGGAGCTCACCCGGAGGAGATCGAGGCCGTGCTCATCGAGGCCCGAAACGACCTTGTGCAGCGGCTGCGCACTCCACTGGGGGAAGCTCGGCTTGTAGTCGGGCAGCGACTTGACCCCAGGCCAGATCTCCTCGTTGGGCGTGCCGAGCAGACTGAGTGTGACGCATAGGGCAAGGGGTCAGGCCAAGGTCACGAGCGCGTGTGATGGCCGGTGAACGAACCGGAAGATGCGGAAGATCTCGTCGATCTCCGAGTCGCCTGGGAAGAGCGGCTGGCGCATGACCATCTCGGCAAAGATGCAGCCGACCGACCACATGTCGAGCGCTGTCGAGTAGTGCCGCGAGCCGAGCAGGACCTCGGGCGCGCGGTACCAGAGCGTGACGACCTGCAGGGAAACAGGTTTGCCGGGCCGTCAATCAGCTCTGACGTTGACGAGACAGAAGAGGAAGGCAGCCGTACCTCGTGAGTGTACGTCCGGAGCGGGATGCCAAACGCTCGGGCGAGCCCAAAGTCGGCGAGCTTGAGGTTGCCGTCCTTGTTGATGAGCAGGTTCTGGGGCTTGAGATCGCGGTGGAGGATCCGGTGGGCGTGGCAGTAGTAGAGGCCCTTGACGAGCTGCAACGTGAATCTCTGCAGTCAAGTGTACCAGTGGGGAGGTCAGCAGGACGTAACGGAGCCGACCGAGCCCAGCTGGCTGGCCGGCGCGATGGCCAGCTCGGGTCGTTTGCTCGCCTGAAACGCACCTTGACGAGCGCCGGGCCGAGGCCGTCCTCCGAGCCGATCGTGTCCATGTACTTCTTCAGGTCCATGTCGAGAAACTCAAAGACGAGGTAGAGCTTGGCCTCGGAGTGGACAATGTCGAGCAGCCTGCGTAGCCGGAGGAGCGAAAGAGCGCCGCTCCGAAGCATGTCAGCCCTGGACAGCGCCTCGCCTCGCCGACAGCTCCCTCCTTGGCCGGCGAACCCAGTCCACTGCATGCCCGATTGGAGGAGCTTGCACCGGCCGCTCCCGTCCTGCCTGACAGCCACCACTCGAACGAAAGGGCAGTTAGACGCACCCGACGATGTTGTCGTCCTTGAGCTCCTTGAGCAGGCTGATCTCCCGGATCGCGGTCGACGGCACGCCCTCGTCCTCGGCCTCGAGCCGGATCTTCTTGAGGGCGACGATCTCGCCCGTGTTAATGTCCTTGGCCTTGTAGACGACACCGTACGTGCCTATAGGAGCGAGGAGGGGTCGAGCCGTCTACGATCAGCTCGCCGCGGGCTGGGTCGGATCGACTGGGCCGGGCTCTCGCTCGCTGCCTGCCCGCCTGCGCTCTATGACATTGGACGTGGACCGAGACCGGTCTGCCTGTCTCAGACGCACCCTCGCCGATCTTCTCGAGCTTGGTGTAGTTGTCGAGACTCATGGGTCGTCGTAGCGATGGCAGGGAAGGGAGAACTGGGAAGGGGGAGGGGAGGGGTTGAGGCAAGGGAGCTGGGGGCGGACACCTCAAAAGCCGACGCGTCGAACGGCCTTGCTTTTGGGAACGGACGCGCAGCGCCTTCCGCGACCTCGTCCTCCAAATGAGTCTGCAGTCCACTTGGAGATGACAAGGCACTCCTGTCGGCCGGGAGGTGCTCGGCTGGAGGGCGAGACTGACTGCTCTGCCAAGCAGAGCCAGCATGTCAGACAGAGGCGCTCGAGAGCGGCTATGCACGTCGTCCTCATCCTTCCGGTCCAACCAAAGGTCCCATCGAGTCCGACCGCCCCTTCTCGCACGGCAGGGATAGGAACAAGCATACAGATCACCCGGAAAGGCCGACGTGTCGGCCCACGCCGCTCCCCTTGACAGCACGGCCTTCACTCGTCGTAGTTGCGCGGAGGCGAGCCGGGCGCAGCCGGCGGGGCCGCCTCACCGCTTGCCGCGGGCTCGACGTCGGTGTCGCCGATGCGCTTCTGCATGAACTCGGCCTCGTCGAGGGCGGCGCAGATGATGACGCGGCCGCCAAACTGCCGGCCAGCGATCGCCTGGACGCCGGCGCGTGCGCCTTCGATCGTCCGGAAGAGGACAAAGACTCGGCCGACGCCGGCGTCCTCGTCCGACTTCTGGCCCTCGGCCGCGCTCGCCTCGGCCTGGGCGAGCTGGCCAGCCACCTTGCGGACCTTCTTGGCCGGCCGAGGGATCCGGAGCTCCTCGACCTCGCCGTACTTTGAGCACTCCTCCTTGATGTCGAGCAGGATGTCCTCGTAGTCGTCGTCGATCGCGAGCTCCTCGGGCGTGACCATGTTGAGCATGACGATCGCTCGCGAGGTGATTGGCCCTGACTGCTGGGCGAACGCTGGGACGGGGCCCATGCCGCCGGCGCCGCCGCCGGGGCCGATCGCGTTGGCCCCCGAGCCGGGCCGCATGCCGCCAGCGTTGCCGCCGGCGCTGCTCGAGGCGAGCTGGACGACGAGCAGCCGGTCGCCGAGCTCCATGCCGTGCAGGCCTTGGATCGCAACCTGCGTGATCTCCGGGTCGACGTACTCGCAGAAAGCGAAACCCTGGCACGCCGTGCAAGGATGTCAGCAGCTCTCGCGACTGGAGGGGAGGCTAGCACACGCGCGCGAGAGCGAACGCACCTTGGACCGGTCCGGGTCGCCCTGCTCCTTGACGAGGTTGAAGGCCTTGAGCTCGCCAAAGCTCTTGAGGAGCTCCATCACCTGGTCGTCGTTGAGGTAGCTCGGCAGGCCGCCGATAAAGACCTTGTTGGGCGAGTCGGGCACCTGGGACGAGATGTGGCCCGGGATGTAGGGTGCGCCGCCCTTATCGTTCTCGTCGGGGACATAGTCCTTCGGCCGCCGGATCTTGAGGATCGTGTTGTGGAACGGGCAGTTGTCAAACAGCAGGGCCTGGGTCGCCTCGGTCGGCGAGCGGAACTGCCGGGCGGAGAGGAGCCATTGGCGTCAGCGGGTTTCCGGCGAGCTGAGGAGCCAGGCGACACAGGCGCGATGCAGATGGGCGCGGCGCACCTCGACAAACGCGTAGCTCTTCTCGTGGCTGATCTGGACGTCGACGCACGGGTCCGTGCCCGTCTCGTCAGTCGTCGTGCCGATCGAGGCGAGGCGCTCGTTGAAGAGGGCGCGCATGTTGTCGGCCGTGCAGTCGTACGTAACGCCGCCAACGTAGAGCCGCCGGCGCTGGCGGACGACGTTGTTCGACAGGCCGCCGGCGCCCGCACCGCCGGCTCCCATGCCGCCGACAGGGCCCATGCCCGGCCCGCCGCCGTTGATGCGCGGGATGAAGCCCGGTCCCATGCCCGGCACCGGGTGGAGCGGTGCCGGCAGGCCGTCCGGCCCGAGCACGTACTGCGGGCCGTACTGCCTGTTGGGTCCCGGCGCGTGGAACAGGTTGCGGCCCTTGGCCTCGGTCGCGCTCATGCTCTCGCAGCCAGGGGCGGCCACGTCCCAGAGCGTCTTCTCGCGCTTCCACTGCGAGAGCGGGACGGCGCCCTCGGGCGTCGGACTCCGCCGCCGAGGCGCATCGTTGTCGTACGCCGGCCGCTCGTCCCGCCGGCCGCGGTTGTCGTACGCCCGGCGGTCGTCGTACCTGTCGGCGACGGCGCGCAGAGCAAAGGACGTAAAAAGGGGTTCAGCCCCCGAAGCGACGAGAGACGCAAAGTCCCACTCGATGACGTGGCCACAGGCACGCACCGGTCCCGGCCGCCATCGTATCCTCCCCGACCGCCGCCGTAGCGGTCGTCGTCGCGCCGGCCGCCGCCGCCGCCGCGGTAGTCGTCGCGGTGCCGAGGGGGCTCGTCCCGGTAGCCACCCCGCCGGTCATCGTAGTCACGTCGAGGAGGCTCGTCGTACTCGCGTCGGGACGGCCGGCGGTCGTACCTGCAAGAGCGCGCGAGCAGGCGAGAGGTTGGTGGTCGGTCAGCTTGTCGAGCGCGCTGCCCGGACGCCTCATCGTCGGCCCGAGCTGGCTGGTCGAGGGCCTAGGAGTGACGCACTCGTCCCGATGAGAAGACGGCGGCGGGCCACGACGGTCGCTGCGGTCGTCGCTGCGGTAGCTGCCAGAGCGGCGGTCTGCAAGAGATCGGACGGCAGGGCAGGGAAGACGTCAGCATGGGCAGCTCGAGAGAAGGCCGAGCGGCCGAGGCGTCCGACGCGGCTCGATATTGCACGCCGCTCGTCTAAGCAGCCTTTGCCCTTCGAGCGAACAAAGCAAGGGCCGACGCCCGACCAGGGTGGAGGGACTGGCCGTCGTAGTGATCCATGGCGAACGGATCGCTGTCAGAAAGGAGGCGTGAGGGAGCGGTAGGGGGTTAAAGGAGACCGGCAAGAACGCGACGGAGCAAGAGAGGGAAGGCGGCGGGCGGCGGCTGAAAGCCCAGGTTGGATTCAACCAGCGCCCGGACGGGGGTCACCTGGCCGCCGCCGCCGTCTGGTCGTCGACCCCTTGACAGCAGGCGCCTCTCTCCCTGTCGTCGACCGTCCTCCCGACTCGCCAGGGCTGATCCCTTACCGCCCTCGGACCCACGGAGCTGACCGCCAGCTCCCGAGAAGCCGCCGATCTTGATCGCTCGCCCGTTTGCACGACATCCCTGGCCGTCCGTGATGATCAGCGCCTCGCCCCTGTCTGCCCTGTCCGCTGCCCTCCTTGCTCCGCCCGGTCGCGGACCCGCTGCCCACGCGACGCCACCTACCGCTGCCTTCACACCCTGTCACGCCAAGCAGGCGGGATCGGCTCGTGGACGAATGCCCGGATGCGGTGCGGCACAGGTCGCCGACCGTCGCCGCGGCCGAGCGCAGGACGAGCGGACGTTGGGCCCCTTTCGACCTCCCGTCACATGCCCGCTGGTCAGCGACCGTCTCGGACGCCATCGCCTGAGCTGACTGCAGCCCGACTAGCCTCGCGAGCAACCTGACGGTGACCCTCCTCCCGCTCACCTACTTCGCCTTCTCCCTTATAGACTCGCAACTAGGCTCCCGGCTCCCTCGCCTCTCGCGCCCGCCGTCGCTCTGCACTCCGCCCTCCTCCACCGCCTCGCAGCGCATCTCCGTCAACCTCGGCTTCTCCCCTTAGCGGCCGGCCGCACCGGTTGTCCCTCCTCCCTCCTCCCGCCAGCCCGCCTCCGCCCTCGGCCCATCTTCCCTACCTGCCGCTTGCTCATCTCTTCGCAAAAGCGGGATCGCAGACGGAACGGGCGACGCCTGGCCAGCCATGCCCCGTCGCTACGTCTGCCGATGCTTCAGCTCGTGCGCCGGCGCCGACCCTTCCCGGACGACCTTTCAGCGTCCGTCCCTCGTAACGCTCGTTGAAGTGTCATGCCGCTCTCTTGCGCAGGACCCTGACGCTTGCCGCTTCGACCTCGAACGACAGGCCGGACGATCGTCAAGCACCTCGAGCACGACCGCCAGCGCCAGGCCGACCTCATCAAGGCCGGGTCGGACGTCCCTCCCGCACTCGCGCACGCGATCGACGTCTGGGCGCCGACGGCATTCGACGAGATCGCGGCCGTCGTGCGTCCCCTTGCCGTCACCATGGTGGGCCAAACCTCTCGTGACTGAGGGCTGACAAGTCGCTTGTCGCTTACGACCTGAGCAGATCCCCCGGGTCAGCCGGGACCAGAGCAGCCTGACCGCCACCGCCGCCGCCGCCGCCAGCCTCGCATCCGACGAGACCTCATCCACGGCCGACTCGGCCGAGAGCGACGAGGACGGCGCGCCGGACGCTCGAGGTGGTTTGAAGGACAAGACGTCCGTCGCCGGCCCCCCTTCATCGAGCGAGCGCCGTAAGCGGCCGGCGAGTGCAACCGCTCGGAGTGGAGAGGGTCCGTCGGCCGGCTCCTCGAAGCGGGCCAAGTCAGCAGGGAACGGAGGTGCGTTCGAGCATCACACTCGTGGGCGTCACGGGCAGAAAGTGCGGAGCCGATCTGGCGCAGTTGCTGATGTACTGCTGCTTGTCTCCCGACCGCCTCCGGCCATCCGGCAGTCCCTCAGCCGCCGCTGTCACTCCATCGGCCGCCGGCCAGGCCGTTCGCCCATGGGCGTCAGCCAACCTACGAGGCCCGCTACCCGTCAGGCGCTTTTCCACCGTCCGCCTCAACCGGCGGCAGCGGCGGAGGAGCGAACGGCCATGGTTGGCCGGCATACGCCTCCTCTGGGGCGAGAGGCCCGCCCGAGCGCGGCTACAGCTCGCTTCGGACCGCCCCGGCCAGGAGCCTCACGGCAAACCCGGCGACGTCGTACGGTGCGGCCTCGCTTCTTTGCCTTGCTTCCGTCGAGTGGCGAAGGACTGACCGAGCATCCTCCCGCTCTAACCGACTTTGAGCGGCCCGCAGACCATGCCGCAAGCCCGATCGACTCCTACCCCTCGAGTGCCCGCCAGCCAGCTTTCGTTCCCACCGGCGGCCCGACATACCTCGCGCCGACGCCCCATGAGCAGGCACAGCTGGCGGCTCACCTCATCGGCGACGGTCCTTACGAGGCCCAGCATCGCCCGTACGACCCGCTCTTCACCAGCAGGCCGTACAGCGACCGCGACTTTGAGCGCGGCAGCGAGCCGGCGGCCGTCGATCTTGCCTATGCCTACGCGCCACGGTCGCCGCCGCCGTACGCATCGGCCACGTCCTCCTTTGACGCCGGGACCTTCTCGACCGGCTCGCCGCCTTCTCCACGCTCGCTCGGCCCGCTGGCGCGGCCCCAACCTCAATTGTACGACTACGTCCCGCTCCTGCCGCCTGGCCTCGGCTGTCCTCCGGCCCACTCCGACCACCTAGAGCACCAGCCGTCCTGGACCGACGACGACGGGCAGGAAAGCCTGGCCGACCCCTTCCGTTTTGCACCCGCGGCAGCGGCGGCGGCCGCGGCCTCCACGTCCGACGGCGACCATCCTGCCGTCATCAGCACTGAGTCGATCGCTCGGCTCACGCACGACGATCTCCTCCGGAATGCGACCTACCGCGACCTTTTCTTCGACTACCTCGCCCTGATCGGCCGCTCGCCCGGCGTCGCCGGCAAGGCCGAGGCTGCCCTTGAGCCGGTCAAAAGCGAGACGTACGAGGAGCCAGCCCTCTTCCTTGACCTCGGCCCGGCACCGGCGGACCTGGCGGTCGACGAAATCCAGCCGACGTTTGCGTTCGAGCCGACGCCAGACACGTCAGCCGCCGTCGCCGCCGTCGAAGCCTACACGCATCCCCTCGACCAGCCGCTCCCTCCGCCGGCCCTCCTCGCCGACCTGCCCTCGGACCCGCACTACGTCGACGGCGGTCCGACTTCGCTCGCTTCGCACTTTGACCGGTCGCCGGCTGCGAGCGTCCTCGAGCGGCTCTGGGCCGGCATGTGACGCTCCTCTCCCGTCCGCCTGCCTGCCGGGAGGATCGTACCTCAAAGTGGACGCGTTTGTCGCGCCCTCACACTCCATCTTTTCTCTCGCCCTATCATCTCGCCCTCCGGAGCGA
>Ga0308160_10000548_pt1 | contig 70370 bp, 87 predicted proteins | sample PhyFR1_FD_201036 | JGI IMG/M metagenome (GOLD analysis project Ga0308160, IMG submission 201036) | Phyllosphere microbial communities from UC Gill Tract Community Farm, Albany, California, United States - DLSLF.R1 | ecosystem: Host-associated > Plants > Phyllosphere > Unclassified | place: USA... | reverse complement strand
ACGGGGAGGGGTTAGCGCTCACCTGGACGATCTTCTTGTCCTGCATGCCGGCGAGGAAGACGTGCTGCTTGTCCTCATCCGGGTGGAAGCTGACGACATGGGGCCTCTTGCCGGTCGTAAAGGCCTTGAGGCAAGCCCCCGTCTCGGTGTCCCACAGCTTCATCTGCCGGTCGTAGCTGGCCGTCAGGAAGCGGCTGCCGTCGGCGTTGAACGCAACGTCCTTGACGGCTTGGCCGTGGCCGGCAAACGTCCGCAGGCAGTTGCCCTCGCCATAGACGTCCCAGAGCTTGACCTTGGTGTCCATCGAGCCCGTCAGGAGGAGGTGGCCCGACCCGGGGAAGAGCTTCATCGACGAGACGCCCTTCGTGTGGCCGGCAAAGGTGTGGATGCACGCCTTGGGCAGGAACGAGTCGGGCGGGGCCGCCTCGCGCGAGAGCGAGATGCCCTTGTCGGTCGGGACGTGCATGTAGGTCCGACCGGCGTAGTCGGTCAGGCTCTTGCCTGTCGCACGAACAAGCAGACGGGCGGGGGCGAGAGAGAGAGTGAGAGCGAGCGAGTCTTGTCAGCGCCTTCCCTCCTTCCTGTTCGTCTGAAGGGACAGTCCAAGTCAGAGGGAAGAAGAAAGGAGAAGGACGGACCGTGGAAGATCGACTTTTCCTCGCCCGCCGTCTTTCGGCGCTCCTTGGCCTTCGCGACCTCCTCCTCCCTCCTCCGCTTCTCGACCCGCCAGCCCTCCTTGCTCTCCTCGTCCTCCTCGTCCTCCTCGCCGTCCGCGCCCTCCTCGTCGTAGGCCGCCCAAGGCCCCTCGTACGCGTCCTCGCCATCGACCACGTCGAGCTGCTGCTCGCCCTTCCGACGGACCCGCTTCCGCTTGGCCGCCCGGCGGTCCGCCTTCGACGGCCCCTTCTGCCCATCGACCGTCGCAAAGTCGAGCGCGACCGCCCGCTCGAGATCGCCGACGATCCCCACGCCTCCTCCTCCTCCTCCAACGCCGCCGGCGCCGGCACTCGAGGAAGGGTCAAAGGCGTAACCGAGGTGGACAAACGACTTGTGCTGGCTGCGGAAGGCGTGGCCGTCGATCGCGTGCTCCTCGACGTGGCCGGCGATGGTGTTCTGGTTCTTGAGCGTCGTGTCAAACGGGTTGGCGGGGCCGAGGACCGGTGCCGTCATCTACCCGACCGACCGACCGACCGCCAGAGGAAGAAGGGGGTATGTGGGAGGGGTCAGCGAACGCTGGCAAAACGGAGGGGGGGGGGGAAAGGGGAGAGAAGGAGGCCCGCGTGGGGTGTGTCTGTGCGACCAACCCCCCAACGCTGAGGGTGCGAGCTAGCCAACGAGACAAGTTTCCGGGTCGTGCGTTTCCTCCGACTCCGGACGCCTCCTTCTCCAGGAAGACCAGGTCCTGTCTCCCCCCCTCCGAGCCGGTGCCGCTCGTCCAACTCTGCCGCGAGAGCGCCCGTCGACTTCCGGCCAGCACCCGGCCCTCCGCCAAGCATCCCCCCCCCCTCTTCCGCGGAGAGGAGGAGCCAAAGGAGATAGAGAAGGAGAGATCGCGAGAGAGAGAGACAACGCACGTCGGCATAGGGGATGTTGACGTTGATGACCCGATCGGTCGGCCGGGTGATGAGCGACGTCGGCCGGGCGAGGTCCTGGCGCGCAGGGGGCGGGTGTGCATGCGTGTGTCAGCGGGCGCACGGCCGGGGAAGACGACACCGCTGCAGCCGCTCCTCACCTCTGAGAGGACGTCGGGCGCCGCACTACTCGTCATCGTCGTCGTCGGCCGGCTTCGGCGGCTGCTGCTGCCGCTGCTGCTGCTCGGCGCGGCGGCGGCGGCGCGTTCGAGGCCGGCGAGGTTGAAGGCGTCGGCCGCGGGCAGGGCGACGTCATCGGCCTCGTCGTCGTCGGACGAAGCGTAGGCGGCCAGGAGGGACGTCATCGGGGCGAAGAGGGCGAGCGAGCTGAGTCGACCGGGTGAGTGAGGGAGAGGGAGGGAGGAGGGGAGAGCGAAGGGCCGGCCAGCCGCATCGGGAGGAGCCCCCTTGCCGACCCTGTCGAAGTGCATCGCAGCGGCCCCGACACCCCGCTCGATCGCATCGTTGGCCGCGGCCCCGCGTTCGGACGTCGAGCCCTCGCTGCTGCTGCTCGCTCGCCCCTTTCCTTCGTTCGCCCGCCCTCACCCTCAGCACACACACACACCCCTCGATGCCCCCCGCCCGCCCGCAACGTAGCCCGCCTCACCGCCACCACCACCGGCAACACTGGTCGCACACCCTGCTCGGTCCAAGCTCGGTGATCCGCCTCTTCCTGGGCGGGCCCTCGAGGCGGGCCGCGAAGGAGTGGCTGCTGGCCACGACCACCGACGCCAACGACGGCGACGACGACGACAGGGGCGAGCAGCAGCAGCGACCCACCCGCCAAGCGGCGGCGGCGGCGGTGGCGGCGGCAGCGGCAGCGGCTGCGGTGGTCACCGCCGAGGGCTCAGCCAGAGCCCTTGCTTCGGCTCCTACTTCGGCTCCTGCTCTTGCTCCTTCGAGGCCGGAAGCTGTCATCGCCCTCGCTCCCGCCGCCGGCTTCGTGCGCTCGCACCCCTCCTCTGCCTCCTCGTCCTCTTCATGCTCGGCAAGGACGAGCGCCCCGTCGAGCGCGAATGACCGGCCTGTCCCGGGAAGCTACTCGTACGAGCAGTCGACGACGACGACGACGGCGGCGAGGGCGGTGGCGGGGCCGATGAGTTCTGCAGGACGGGACGCTTCGTCGTCGGCCTCGGCGTCGGCGGCGGCGTCGTCTGGCTCTTCGTTGCCGACCTCGATCGAGCCGCCAAACGCAGCAGCCGCGGCAGGAGGCGCTGCTTTTGGCCCCTCCTCCTCCTCCTCCTCCTGTTCCTCCCCATCCTTACTCTCACGAGCCCCATCGCCGCCATCGACCGCGACCGTGAGCGCTAGCAAGCACGACCGCCAGGACGACCCCGACCTCGATCACAACGGTCACGGCGTTGGGCCCGACCGCCAGCGTCGTCGTCGTCGGTCGCGATCGCCGATAGTCGTCGTCGTCGCCGCCGCTGCTGCTGCTGCTCCTTCTGTCGTCGGCTTCCCTCCCCTCGATGAGACGCAAGGAGCAGCACGCGCACGGACGGCTTCCAACCCAGTCGCTCCTCTCCAGACGTGTCGTCCCCAACGCCCCTCGCCTCCGTCCTCGTCCTCGCCCTCGTCTTCGCCCTCGTCGTCGTCGCTGACGAAGACAGCAGCAGCAGCAACAGCAGCAGCAGCAAGAGCGCCTTCAGCCGCGGACGGAGGACCGTATCTGACCGGTCCTCCCGACGCTCCTGCGCCGCCGCTCGGCGGCGGCGGCGGCGGCGGCAGCTGTGGTGGACCCCCGTCTCCAGCTCCACCTCCGCGCTCCGCAAGGGCAGCAAACGTCCCTGCCCCCGCTGTCGTCAGCCAGCTGCAAGAGGACAGCAGCGGCCGGCTGGCGGCTGCCTCCAACGAGCAAGGACGACGACGGCAGCCGGTGCCGCAGCAGCGTACAGGCGAGCGGCTGTCGGTGGCGGCGTCAGCAAGGACGACGTTGGACTGGCTGTTGACGCCTGTCGAGGGTGAGGTGGAGGAAACCAACGAGAACGAGGATAAAGACGATGAGGACGGTGTCGAGGACGCAGGGGGCCTGCCGATCATCTGCTCTGACGTTGACGACGGCGGCGACGACGAAGACGAGCCGAAGCTCAGCAGAGCGGCTGCTTCTCAGGCCGCCGACGCCGAGGACGATGAGTTGACCGACTCCCTCCTCCTGCACCCCTCGTGCTCGGTCGGGAACTCAAACTCAACCGCGTCGTCGTCCGAGGCCGGCTCGTCCTTCCTCCCGACCCAAATCGACCCGTCCCTCCCATCGGTCGTCTCCTCCTCCTTCCGAGGGCCTGGCCCCGCCGCCGCCACCGTCGGCCCCCGGGCGATCTATCTCGCGCCCTCTGTCCTGCCCTACCTCCCCGTCTTCCCTCCCTCCCCGCTCTCCCCACCGCCCGCCCGCTCCTTCATCGCCGTCGTCCTCTCCCTCTCCCTCACCTCCCTCCCCGCCGGCCCCCGAGGGACGCACGACTCGACAACGACGACGGCCGCCCGCGTCCAGAGGGGCGAAGTGGCCGTCTGGGACGGTCGGAGCGAGGGCAGGATCGTCCTCTGGGGCGAAAGCGCCGGCAGGTGGTGCCGGCCACCTCAGTCGGGCCCTCGAGGAGGGCTCAGGAAGAGAGACGTCGTCTTGTTTGAAAGTACGGTCGGCCCCTCACTCTCTCTCCCCGCCCGCGTCTGCCTCCTCGTCTCGTCCCCCGCCCCAGCCAACTGACACAGTACGCGCGCGCTCCTTCGTTCTCTCATCACTTCGCTCGGGACAGACATCCTCCTCGCCCCTCTCCCTTCCACCTCCACCTCCACCGTCCGTTCCCCCCGAGGTAGCCTCCTCCTCCCTTACATCCTCCGACCCCTGCCCTCGGCCCCCGAGCCAACGACCCTCTACCGGCCCTCGCCCCCACTCGCCCACCTCGGCGAGACGCAAGCCGACGTCGCCGCCGCCTGCTGCGATCTGAGGTGGGCCAGGTCGGATGGCGGCACGGGCCGGGTCGAGCAGCTCGTCCGCTGGGTCGAGCAAGGCGGGATGGGGCATCAGTGAGATCTCGTACCCAACTTCCCCTCTTGAACGTGATGGATGCTTGCCCGCTCCTTGTCCTCTTTGCCCTTTCTCGATCTACCGCAAACACACACACACACGCACACACAAGGGCCGAACCGCGAGCCTCCCTTCTTGCAATCGCTTCGTTGTCGTGGGCTTGAGATGGCGCCGTGTCGGCAAGGGAGCAAGAGAGGGACATGCGATGCACATGCCCCGTGAAGGGGGAGGGGCCGCAGGGGCGTACAGAGGGCGAGATAAGCAGGTGAAGGGCAACGACCGAGGGTAGAAAAGGAAGGCCCGTCACTTGATGAACCTGGCGCGGAGGGGTAACACCAGGGGAGAAGAAGGGGGCCGGGGAGGGAAGATAAGGGGAGGGTCAGCTTGTGTCGGGAGCGCGAACGAGGGTGCTCACTCCCATGCTGGTGGCGCCCACTCGCGAAAGAAGAGAGCGCAAAGGAGACGGGGAAGTGAGACTGACTTGCCCATGAACTTGCGGTGGAAGTCGGTCCGCAAGAGGTCATTGACAAACTCCTTCTTGCGGCCCTTGTCCTCGGAGCCGACCGCTTGGTTCTTGAAGATCAGGTCGTCGTCCCACCGGCGCTTGACGCTGAAGCCGCCGGTCGTGCTCGTCCCGGCATCCGAGGCGCCGCTCCCTTGCTGCTGACCGAGGGCGGCAGCGAGGTTCAGGAGCGGGTTGCCCATCGCAATCTCCTGCTCGCGCGAGGCGCCCTCGACGGCCGAGGCAGAGGCCTCGAGCCGGGCCTTCTCCTCGGCTCGCTCGCGCTTGATCTTCTCGAGCTCGCGCAGGAGCTCAGCCGTGTCGTCCTCGTCGTCGTCGTCCGAGGACGAGGCCGAGTCGTCGTCGCCACCGTCATTGTCGGAGCCTTCCGATGGAGAGTTGGCGCCGTCCGAGCCATTGCTGAGGTGAGCCCGGGGGGGAGGGGGTCAGCGGGAGCTCTGACCAGGAAGCGCCGGGCCAAGCGAGGCGTGCCTCGGCCAATGCTCGACTCACTCGACCGCCTTGCCCTTTCCCTTGTCCTTCTTCGGCTCGCCAATTTCGTCCCCGTCGTCGTCGTCATCGTCGTCGTCGTCCCGATCGAGCGCGACGGCCTCCTCGAGCACCTTCCGTCTCTTGCGGCTCTCCTCGTCATCGTCCTCGCCCCCTTCGATCGCCCTCACCTCCTCACCCGGCAGGACCAACGGCGGGAGCGCCGGCAAGCCCTGCGCCTTGCGCTTCTTGTCGAGCGCCGCCCGCTCAGCGACGAGCAGCTGCGTCCTCAGGTCGACCCGGGCGAGGTCGCTCGAGGACGTCTGACCGGGCTGGCGGAACTTGAGCTTGGTATGGGCGGCGAGATCCTTGTTGGAGAACTGGCGGGAACCGCCTTTGATCTCTCGGCCTTGAGCCGGATCTGGTTGGGAAGTGCACGAAGGGGGTCTGCAGTATCAGTGACGGGTTTGGCGTCGAGAGGCCAGAGGGGGAAGGAGGGAGGGGCGACACGTACTCCATGTAGGTCGCTGAGGTCGAGCGCGCAGGGTCGTCGGAGCAGAGACGTCAGCTATCACTCAAATTGGTAGCAGATCGCAGCTGAAGGAACTCACGTGCGCGTTCGACATCCTGTTGTGCGACTAGGACTGCGAGGGAATTTGAAGGCGATGGATGGAGGAGGACAGGGGGCTGGCGGTTTGGAGGGAGGGGGGGGAGCCGGTAGCCCGTCGGGCGCGTTGCGGGCTGCTTGCCCGTGTAGCCTAGGGTTAGACGATGCGTTCGGCCAGGGCACCCCCACCGCCCTGGACTAGCGAGGCAAGGCACTTTGGGACAACGGGCCCAGGCCGGCGAAGCGGGCAGAGAAGGGTCCATGGGTAGCAGAAAGGGAAAAGAGGGGAGGGAGGCGAGGGGGTATGCAAGCGAGGATAGCGACGAGAACAAGGGGAGCAAGCAATCGGGGGCACATCTATGAAGGAAGGGCGGCTGGGTCGGCCGAACGAGCGAGCGAGCTTCAGTCCTGCAGAGTGATGGCGAGTGGACCAGGCGGAGGTCAGACACATGGGCCGGGCGGGCGGGAATTGTCAAGAGACGGTTTTTAGCGGACGCACCCAGTTGATCCACTCGCCGTACTGGTTTGGGCGCTCGCCCCGGATGAAGGCCTCCATTGTCCGCTTGACGACCGTGCTCCAGCTGAGGTCCCGCTCGTCATCTTCGATGCCGTCCTCGAGCTTGCGCGCAGGCTTGGCCGGCGGCTCGCGGGCCGCAACGGCAGCCGTATCGATCGGGCCGTCGGCCTCGGGCGAGGCGGCCGGGGCCTTGCTCGCCGCGATGGCTTCACGGAGGAGGCGTTCACCGCGGATGAAGCGCTGACCAAGATCGGGCCAGTTGCGGGCCGGGTCAAAGGGGTACCACCTAGGGGCGGACGAACGAAGAGGTCAGTCAAGAAGGGGTGAGTGATCGATGTGGAGGGGGGCGTTTGCGTACCAATTGTTGTGCCAGTGGTAAGCGAACGAGCCGCGGAAGAAGGCGTCGTAGCCGGCCGCCTGGGGCGCGGCTGTCCCCTTGCGCTTGCCTTGGAAGAACTCCTCGAACCTGGAGAGCCAGCGAAGAAGAGGTTTCAGCGAGGGTCCAAGAGCGGGTAAGCGGGCGGCAGGAGGGGGACTCACTCGTCAAAGTGGGGAAACGGCGGCCGGTCGCGCTGAAAGCCCTCCATGTTGATCCAGGCGGCGTCGAGGACGTAGTCGGAGATGCGGTAGAGGAGCGGATCGAGCCCGGCGTCGGCGAGGTAGCGCGAGATGTGCATCGGGTGGAAGTCGAGGTTGTTCTCGAGCGCCGTCTTGAAGATGAAGCTCGTCAGGGCCGAGCCCTTGTGGAGCTTGATAAGCGCAGTGTTGTACTTGTCGTGTTTCGACCAGCGGTAGGCCCAGGCGCCGCGCCAGTTCCAGAGCTCCTCCCAGTCGCGCAGGAGCAACGTGTCGGCGTCGAGGTAGACGCCGCCGAACCGGTGCAGCAGCACAAAGCGCACCATGTCCGAGAGGACGGTGCTCAGCTTGTCGTAGTCCTCCTTCTTGGCGCCGAGCGAGACCTTCTCGGCGACCACCTTGGCCGCCGCCGCCTCCTTGGCCGCCGCTGCCTTTGGCCGTCGGCCGTCCGCCGCCGCCTGGGCGATGACCTCGGCCAGGAGCTCCTCGTCGCTGAGCGCCTCCTCGACCGCAGCGGCCGCGCCCGTGAGGCCCCCGTCATCGTCTTCGACGGCCGACGCCGGCTTAAGGTGCAGGCGCTCGCGCCAATGGTCGCGGAGCTCGGGCACGCCGTCGAGCTGCTCGGTCGTGTTCCACAGCCGGAACTTGACAATCTCTTGGAAGCGCGGATGGAGGAAGGGTGCCGCCCAGGGGTTGGTCGCCAGCCCCTCGTACATCTTGCGCTTGGCCGACGGATCGGGCACCGACGAGGCTGCGCCCGGGTTGATCCAGACGTGGAACTGGGGCCGACAGACGGGCAGCTCGCCCGCCCGAGCTGAAGGTCCCTCGGCCGGCGGCCGGTCGAGGCCCAGGTTCTGAGTGTAGAGGAACGAGAGGATAGCCATGTAGGGCTTGTCGGTGAATTCGCCGGCCCAGAAGATGTGGAAGAGCCGTGGCCGGTTGGGATCGCACGGCTCCTCGGTCGTCGGCACCGGCGGTCGGGGCGGGTACGGCGGCGGAAGCGCGAGTGCCGGCCGAGCGCGCTCGCCTTTCGCCGGCCCGGGCTCGTCGACTGGCTTGATGCCAAGCACAAGCTGGGCCCGCTGCGAGGTCTCTTCGTCCGAGGGGGCGGCGTCCGAGAACTGCTCGGTATAGACATACGACCACGGCGAGAGGTCGCCGCGCTTGATGCGTCGGCCGTTGTCGAGCCCACCGCCGATGCGGAGCACCTCGAGGCAATCGCGAACGTACTAAGGGAGGGCGTTCTCAGGTTAGCGTAGCCGAGAGGGCGCGTTCAGAAGGGGACGGGTCTCGAACGGACGTGGTTGCGCGAGAAGTCGCAGTTGTCGTGGATGATGTCGAGGTCGGCGGCGCTGCCGGGGACGGGCCGCTTGGGGAAGGCGAGCACGGCGTCCCGTTTGGGGTCGGTCGGAAGCGAGAGGTCGACGTACTGCCGCCTGGGGCCGGCGCCGCGGAGGTAGTGCTCGGCGTCGGCTGAGCCCTCGGTCGTGTTGGCCGGCCGGAACGGCACCGATGGGTTGACATAGCCGTGCGGCAGGCCAGATTGAGGCGCTAGCAGGTTTTACAGGAGGGCGCACATCGTTGCCGGAGGCGTCAGCATGTCCATCGAGCCCTTTGAGGCCCTCCTCGAGCGAGCCAGAGAGTACGGGCGACCAGGCAGAAGGGAGGCGGACTGACCTTTGCGCGCGCTCGGGTAGTGGCCACTCATGACCTCCCACTCCCAGATGCTCCGGAGCTCCTCGCGGCTGAAGACGTTTGTGTCGGGCGAGAAGGGATTCTGCCAGACCGACTTTTTGGGACTGCTGTTGTCGGCCGGCTTGCGGCTGTTCCCCCGGCCAAGCAGGAGGAACAGGATGGCGACGGCGCCGAGCAGGACGAGCAGCGCCCGCGGCCGCAGGAGCCGGCGTGAGACTCTCGGCGGCAAGGGCAGGACGAGCCTGAGCTTCCGCCGCGGGTTCGAGAAGGGCAAGGGGAGGAAGAGGAGCGTGTAGGACGACTCGGCGCCGTCGCTCTCGCTCAGCAGCTTCTCGTTGAGGGCCGACGAGCCCGTGTGGTTGAACGGCAGCGGCGACCGGCGGGCCTTGTGGTGATGGAGGCCGTTGGCCGAGCGGCCGAACAGGTGCGACATCGCCAAGCGGAGGAGGAGCCGCGACGAGAAGGAAGAGGAGGAGGTCCCTGGACCTTGAACCGATCGACGGTGAAGGCAAGGCGAGAAGGCGGTCCCTTAGCAGGCGAGGTCGGGACCGGACGAACGGGCTCGCGCGCTGGCGCGCTGCTTGCAGGACGCCGCTGGGCGTGAAAGAGCGAGACCGACGGCGAACGGAGCCCACTGGCCAAGGAAGCTTCGACTGTGATCCGCGTCTGAGCAGGTAGCGCCAGAAATGTGTAGCGGAGCTCGGCTGCAGGAGCTGCGGCGGTATGCAGGGGGCGACGGACAAAGCGAGGCAGATGGGGTCGGAGGCAAGGGCGAGCCGGGCCAACGTCAAGCAGCAAGCAGCGAGCGCGGCAGCAGCACGCCGCAGAAAAGAGCCGGCGGGCGCGCGCGCGGGGGGGCGACCGACTCCCTGTCGACCGGCAGCAGCATCGGCCCAGTCAGGCTGGCTAGCCGTGGCAAACAGCACACATCAGGCGGGGGAGGGAGTCAGGGCTGGCGGCGATGAGCGATGAGCCGAGCAGCAGAACCGGTTTTCGACTTGAGTCGGCGGCCCGGGCGGGACCAGGTGTGGCCGACGGGCGAGTGACATGTGCAATGCAGCCGCCGCCTTGGCGAGGACAGTCCTCAAGACGGGCATTACGAGCAGACATCATACAAGAAGCCGAAAGCACCCTCTCGGCCTGGTCTATCGTCTGGTCTACAACTGGTATCGAGATGGGTGGCAGGGATCTGAGCTGGCTGGCTCATGGGAGACGAGCGCCGGCCGGACGCTGCGTCTGGAGCGCAGGCGTCGTCTGTAACGAAGGGAGGGTTAAGGCGACGGCGTGCGTGGCTTCTCTGCGGCATTGCCCCCCCAGGTGTAAGGCCGACCTTGCTCACCGGCGAGCTCTCGTCGAGAAGCGACGGCGGTGGCCGGGGCGGCCTGTCCAGGTGCGAGCTGTGTCTTCGCCGTTGGTTCCTGAGCGCTTCTGGTTGTCCAACTTGAGCATTACGTTTCGCTCGAGGCAATGTCCGGCTGCAGACCTGCGATGGTGACCCAGGCCGGGTGCGGGCCTCAGGTGTACTCGGTCCGGTCCTGCAACCGCCAACGGCCTGACGGGGGTAGCGAGGGATCGAGGTCAGCGTCCTCTTCTTCCAGGTGCAGCGCAGAGTCGAGGGTCAACTCACGCAGCGGGCCCCACCAGCTCCAACCCGAGTCGATATCGTTGGCCGGCCGCTGCGCTCGTCGCTCGGCCCTCGACGACAACCTGCGCGAGAGTCGCCTCGAGGGCCTCGCCGGCCGGATGACCTCCTCGTCGACCCATCCGGCCTCGCCCTCGTCGCCGCCCGTCGGACGCTCGCTCTCGTCCTCGTCCTCGCCGCTGTCAGCGAGCAGCCGGCCGGCCCTCAGCTCGCGCTGGGCGTCCCGAAGACGATCCTCGCCTCCTCGGACCTCCTCGACGCCAAACTCGCCGAGTCCCCAGCCGCGTCGTTCGGCGCCGGCCTCGACCATGGCCCCGACGGGCCGGCCAGCCCTGCCGGCCCGAGCGCCCCGTCGGACCTTGTGGACGCGCGCCTTGGTCGCCTCGTCGTGTGCGCGTGCCAGCCGCGAGAGGACGTAGACCGAGAACGCGTACGGATAGCCGAGCAGGGCCGACATCGACGACGGCGCGGCGGGCAGCGATGGCGAGGACGAGGATGAAGTCGGTGACGAGGTCGATACGGCCGAGCCGGTCGCGGCACCAACCACAGCGCCGCCGCCGCCGCCGCCATTGGCGAGAGGCGAGCCGGCGCCGGCAGCCGTCGCTGGGAGTGGGAGCGTCGCCTCTCGATCGCCAAGCGGCGGTCGCTCGAGGTACGACTCGTGCCGCTGCTCTTGGAGCTGCTGCTGGCGCAGGCTCTCGCGCTCGATCCGCCGCTCGCGCAGATCACTCAGCTCAACCTGCTCGCCCTGCTCGATCCGGCCCGTCGTCGTTGCTGTCCGCCGGGTCGTCCGTCGGCTGAGGCCGCTTGCAAGCTCGCTCATCCGCCGGCCAATTGTTGACGAGCCGCTGGCACTCCCTCGGCCGCCGCCGTTGACCCCCATATTGCCGTCGCCCTCGGCGCCTGAGGAGGTCGAGCGGGCCACCTTGGCCGCGAGCCGCTGCTCAGCTTTGAGCTTGCGGGCCTGGGCCTTGCGCGCGCGTCGGTGCTCCTTCTCCATCAGGTCCTTTCGAGCGGGCGGATCCAGCCTGCTGTCAGCCGGCAGAGCCAGGAAGGAAGGAAGAGGGAAACTGCCGAGTGAGACCCACCTCAACCTCGCCGATGCCCATGCCGGCGCCGACCCACCACCACCAGCCGACCCAGCTCTGCCAGAGGATGATGGCCCAGAGCAGGTGATTGAGCCACTCGAGCCCGTCGACCTTGACCTCGAGAAAGTTGACGGCCGTCCCGCCGACGGCCAGAACGAGGGCGCCCGCGCCAAAGGCGGCCGTCCCGCCATCGGTTCGCCAAGCGCGGCGGCGGTTGATGTAGAGCCCCCAGATAAAGAGGGCCGAGGTGAAGAGAAGGGTGAGCGTCGAATTGAAGATATTGCGGGCGATCAAACCGGCCCGAATCGACGACTCGGACGACGAGAGCGCGGTAAAGGTGGTCGCCGACGACGCGAGCGCGATCGGTCCTGAGGACGGTAGTCGAACGGGGGAACGGAAAGTCAGCGACCGCCATTGTAGGCCCTCGCTGAGCAAAGATCAGGTCAGAGGCTCACCGAGGAGACCGAAGATGAGCCGGGCCTCGAGGTCGGAAGGGTAAAGGAGCGTGAGAAACTGGATGTGGGTGATCTGTTGAGTGCGTCGGAAGGTGGCCGTCAGCGAAGCGAGGGGGGGAGGCAGAGCGTCAGAAGGAGCGGCCGCACCTGGACGATGCCGCTCGAGATGGCCTCCATTGTGTACCATAGTACGAGCTCGCCCGTATTCCATCGGCTGGGCGGCATGTCGACGTAGATGTAGTCGGTCATGTACGGCCAGAAGTTGGTCTCGCGGCTGCCTGTCGAGAGGATGACGCCGATCGTCGCCGCGACGGCGATGAGCGTGACGAGGACGCCTGAGAACTGGAGCAGAAAGTTGAGTCGAGCGAGCGCATAGTGCGAGGGTGCCGTGAAGAGCAGGTGGATGAGGAGGACGACTAGCAGTGAGAGGATGATGCCGTTGATCGTCAGCTGCGTCGCGTACGAATAGGCGAAGCCGCTGGACGGCGGAAGCAGGCAGGCAGGCAGGGAAGCGGCGGGTCACGACGGGACGACGTCAGCCGCAACGAGCGCTCACGGATGGCGGCAGCAACGCATCCCCAACTCACGGTCTGGATCGATGGTGACGTTGGGCCATACAGGCAGGGAGCAGCCGAGGCAGGGGGCAGGAGCAACCCAGGGGGGAGGGAGGAGCGGGGTCAGTCCTCGCGCCGAGGCGAAGGTGAGCGGGCGCGTGGCCGGTCCACAGACACGGCGACGCACTTGTACTGGATGTACGGATCCTCCTCGAGCAGTCGATGGACGAGGCTCTCCATCGAGCCTTCCATGGCGCGGGGAGACGTCTGGACGGGGCGGCGGTTCGGAGGGCCGGACCAGGGCGAGAGCTCGACGAGGGGCAGCAGCTTGTTGGCTCTGCGGCGGCGGCAGGTCGGCCGGCCGGGCAGGGTCCGCGCAGCAGCCCATCGACCTCAGCTCCGTACAGTCCGCGCCAAGCGACGGGCTCTTCTTGGATCAGGCGACAACCTGCAGCCATCCCCGTGTCTCAAGTTCTGATTGGAATGAGCGGTACGAGTCATCCATGAAGCCAGGTTACAGACAGGAGCCCTATAGCGCCTGGCCGTCGGCGTAGATGGTCCCCGAGCCGACGCCGTAATCGCGCTCGAAGCCGTCGACGTCGTTCGCTGACACCCTGCTACCGCCGCAGGCGACTATGACAATGTTCAGTCGATCCGGCTCGTCTGGGAAGGCCTTGCTCCGGATGAAATCGATGATCGACTGCTGGTACCCCGGGACTAGGAAGCCAGCGCTCGGTCAGTCGGTCCATGCGAAGGGACAGGGCAGGGGTGGGCAAACGCACTCAGCGCCGCTCCGCAACCTAGCTCGAGCTCGGCATGTTCGGACGAGTCGCGTCGGTACTGCCAAGAAGCTGCGCCAGCGTAGTCGTCCGGCGCCCGGACTACAGTCAAGTAGCGACCGGCCTTGCCCTTGGTCGACTCGTCGGCGCCGGCGACCGAGCCGGTCGAGGCGTACCTGCGCGCAAACTGGACAGAGATCGGCGAGCATGCCTCGCATCGGAGACTGAGCGCCTCCGAGTGAGCTTCCTTGAGCGTGACGAAATTTTCCTCGCTCTCGAGACTGCGGGAGAAGGAGTCGGCGCCGATCGTACAAATGGCGAGGACATGCTTCGAGGTCGACTGCGTCCGCTCCGCGTGCTCCGTCAGGCCGAGCATGATACCCTGGACCAGGCCACCGCCACCAATGGAACAGCAGACGATGTCTGGCTCGGCCGCGTCGATCCCCGCTCGCGTCGCGACCGCCGGGAACTGAGCCATGATCTCGCGCACGACGGATGTGTGGCCGCGAACGACGTCCTCGCCGATAAAGGGGTGAATGTAGATGGCGTTTGGTGACTCGTTGGCGAGAGCGACCGCGGCCTCATTGCACTCCTCCCAGCGGGGCTCGATCCGGACTTCAGCCCCGAGCGAACGCAACTTGTCGAGGATGGCCTGCTCCGTCGTCGAGTGAACGAAGACTGCCGGGGAGGGCCGGAGGGGTTCGCGGCAACGTCATGATCAGCTACGGCTGAGATGGAGCGCAGTCGCCTCTCGCCTACCTGTGTAGCGGACGCCGAGGAGCTGAGTCGCCTTTGCAGCGGCGAGACCGGCGTTACCACCTGATGATCGAGACAACGGTCAGCGTCGCACGAGGGCGCAGCTTAGCCGGCGAGAGAGCCAGGGGAGCCGCACCTGACGCGACGACGATGTGGACGTCTGGCCCGAGCTTCTGCCTCGCCGTGAGACATGCGTGGCCGATGCCGCGCATCTTGAAGCTGCCAGAAAGCTGCTGGGTCTCAAGCTTGAGAAAGATGTTGTGCTTGCCCTGCGAGAGGAAGGGGACGTGCACGAGCGGCGTCTCGACATGAAGCGGGCCTTGGGGAGCTGGCGGGTCGGGCGACATGGTGCAGCAGTCGGGCAGGAACGAGCTGGCAAAGCGGAAAAGGAGATGAGAAGAGGAAGGGGTGGCAGTATTTTGAGGAGCTCGACAGGAGGATGGTCCTGTGATGATCGAGGGCTGCTCTCGTCGCTTTCTCTGGACGACAAGCTGCCGGTCGGGTCGTCGGAGCTGGCCGACGGTCCGGCGCTAAAGGGGTGAAGCGCAGCCCCGCCCGTTGGGATGACGGCCCACCAACGCCCTCGCTTCGCACTTTGAAGCATCGCGTACGAGCCCGGTCCTGGCTATCTCGAGTCCTCTGACCGAAATCGTCATGCGTGCTGGAGGCTCATGGTACAGGAGGACTAACAAGGGGAGGTTACAACAGCGGTAGGCGCGCGCACCCGGAACTCAGGCCGTCACCTCGACCTTGCGACCATCGACCTCGATCGTCCGGGGCAGCTTCTCGTCCTCTGCGGGATCGGTTTTGCCTTCCTCGTCTGCGTAGCCGGTCGCAAGTCCCCAGCCGCGGACGAGTGCCCGACCGCGGCCCTCGCCGCCAGCCGTGCCGTCGTCGGCATACTTGTCGCGGATCGGGATCTGAAGCACGTTCATCCGGCCGGTGACGACAATGAGCGAGTTGGTGTGAACCTCGGTCCAGTCAGAGCGCTCAAACGTGAGCGGTTCCGACGCGATCAGGACGAGTGGGTCCGGCGGCGAGGACGAGGGCGGGATGTGGTAAAGCGACGGCGTGTCCGGGTCGGCGCTCTGCCGTCGATTTGGCGGGGGGGGGGGGTTGTCAGTCGGTCGCCTTTCTCGGCGCGACGAAGTCGCCCGGGGCTCACAAACGACGCGCCCGACGAGAAGAAGAGCGAGGCGGCCTCCTGCGTCTTTGAGCTCACGTATCTGGAGGCGGAGGAATGTCTGGGGGTCAGTCGCTTACCGACCTGGAGGCCGACTTCGGGCGACGGGCGGCGCACCTGCTCGCAACGACGCTCTCGCCGTCCGTCACACAAAAGTTCATGAGGCTCGGCTCGGCGCCGACCTCTTCGGTCCATGTGTTGATCTGGTCGATCGTCCGGAGCATGCCGTCCTTGAGGACCTCCCAGCCGACAGTCGGCCCGTCGAGGCTGCCGGGCGGCAGGAACGAGAGAAAGAGGGCAAAGCACCATTCCGAGTCGGTCGAACCCTGCGGGAAGAGGAACAGTTCCTCGGGCAGCGCATTCTGCAGGCGCCGTTTGATGGCCGAGAAGGATGAGATACCGCCGTTGTGCATCCACTGCGGGCGAGGCGCAGAGGGGCAGGGTCAGCGCTGACCGGCGGGGCGTGCGTGAGCTGGGACCGCCGCACCGTGAACCGGCCAAAGCTCCACGGGTGGCAGTTCTGCTCGCTCAGCGCGCCAGAAGTGCTGGCACGGACATGTGCGCTGTCGGTCAAGACGAAGAGGGTTCAGCCAGGCGAGGTCATGCTGGCAGCAGGCGACCGCATGACTCACAAGATGAGCGGCGAGCGCACTTTGTCGGCAAGCCGACGGAGGTTCTCGTTGTTCCAAGCCTGGAAGGAGGGTAGCAGAGTCAGTGGTCTAGCTTCGGTGTCCGGCGGCGGCGAGACGGGAGGACTGACCGGCGTGATAGCGTTGAAGACGCAGGGGCTGACCTCCTCGGGCTTGCACGAGGCACCGCCTTTGCCCTCGCCGCGATCCCTATCCTCAGCCGCCTGCGTCTCCGGCAGGTCGTACCACGCACAGCCAAAGCCGTCGCCGTTCTGGAAAGGGTAGTCGCAGCAGGAGCATCGTTAGCCGGCCGTGAGCTCGCTCGCTGAATGGAGGGGACACGACACACGATGGGTCCGCGTGTCAGGTCCAGCCGGAGCTTGGACGCGAACGCTTGGTTGATGATTGAGTGGGCTCTGAGGCAGATGAGGACAGACAATCAGCACTGCTCTCGACGAGTAGTGCATTCGTGCAAGGCCGGACGAACGGTCGCGTGAGGAGCTGACAAACCGCAAAGGGCAGGGCGGCATGGGCGTCAGCCGGAAGGAAGGGGGGGGGGGAGCTGACCATCTGCCCCGCTGGACCTGGGGCAAGCTCACATGCGACAGTAGAATCGGATCCTGGCCTGCGAGCGAAGGACGGCTCGTGAGCTTGTCCGAGGCCGCTCAGCTTTAGCAGTTCTCAGGGAACGACGCACCCTTGTAAACGACCTGCACGTCGAAAGGGGATGAGGGAGCCGGAAGCGAGCTCATCAGCCGGGAAGGGAGGGAGCAGGGGTCGGTCTGACGACCCGATGGAACGCACGAGGCGGCACATGGCGGCGCTCCTGTCGCCGTACGTAAGGTTGCCAAAGGTTGAGCTATTAGGAGAGAGTGCGAGGGAAAGATGGTCGGAGGGCGCCGTCGTCGAGGTCGACTCGAGAATAGCTCGCTCCCCTCAGCTCTCTCAGTCTGCTCGTCCGCGCAGCCGCCGCTGCATGTCGTCCCTCCGAAACGGGTCGTGCGTCGACTCAATGTCATAGAATCGTGAGAGAGAGAAGGAGGGAATGTCAGGGCGGCGAGTACGTAAGCTCCTCCCAGTTGAAGGTGCCGAGCGAGCTCTCGAGCGTCGCCAGGGCGGCGAGCGCCTCCTCGTCGAGGCCTTCCCATGGGGTGCCGTCGGCCGCGCCCGCGCTGAAGGACACAAAGTCGACGACACCGGCGGGTGCTTCTTGGGACAGCTGGGGCTGGTTGGGTGTCGGCACCGGGCCTGCCCACTGCGAGCCCATCGCCTGCTGGTGTGACGCTGCTGGCGGCAGCGGGTCTGTAGGCCCCGGGCTCGGCGGGCCCTTGGGCAAGCGGACATTCTGCAGGGCGCTGTGCAGGGCACCCGCACCGAGTCGCCCTGGGTCGCCCTCAGGGGGCAGGAGTGAGCGCAGGAGCGTCGCGTGCAAGGCCGTCACCGAGTTGGGCGCCGGTGTGAGACTGTCGAGCCGGTCGGCCGATGCCCGGATGACGTCGAAGATCAGCTGGGTCGAGGCCGGGTCGAGGACGTGCGTCTCAAGCAGGCGTGCCCGGAACAGCTGGTGGGGGAGGAATGGTCTGGTCAGATCCGGCGAGCGAGGTCGTTTTGAGCGCACGACGCCACGCACCTTCTCGAGGATGAAGGTTCCGTAGGCGTAAAAGAGGTGGGTCGAGTCGGGGCTGTAGAGCAGGATCTCGTCCTGCGGGAGCATCAGCATCTGGTTCAGGATGCCGACGCTCAGGCCAAGGCAGGCCGCGAGTGCCGCCCGGCGCTCCGTCTCCCACTCCTCGGGCGTCTTGATCCACGGCGACTGCGGGAAGCGGCATGCGCGGTAGATCCAGTGGTGCGAGAGCTGCGAGACCGAAGGGGGTCAGCGCAGCGCAGACAGAGGGCGATCCCCCAAAGAGCATTTATGTGACGCACCTGGAGCTTGACGTGGAGCTTCGCGAGCTCGATGCCGCGCCGATCGCAGCCCCCGAGCCGGACGATCTCGCCCTCCCAAAAGACGGCCCACGAGTCGACCTCCTCGCTCGCGCCTTCATAGACGGTGCGCATGTTGAGTTGGGCCTCGCCTGCGCCGGCCGTCTGAATGAGATCGCTGTAGCGGGAGAGCAGCCGCCGGAGCTGCGTGCCGGCGACGAGCCGGGTATCGCTCGCCAGTCGGAGCGGATGGTCGTGAAAGTTGACGCTGAGGAGAGAAGTGAAGAGGGAGTCAGGTTAGGGGATCCAAGCGAGTTTGTTGGGCCGAAGGACGCACGAGGCCCGGATGACGGCGTCCTCGGGCATGATTTCGGGCTTCTGGACCTGCCCACACCCGCCGAAGCGTCGGTCCGCGTTGAAAAGACCGATCCAGCACCGCATCCGCGACCGGTTTCGGCGCTCGTCCAGATGCGGCAGCGGCCGGCCAATGTCCATGTCCATGCCGATCCGGATCGCCATGCCGAGCATCAGGTAGGAACCTGTCGTGAAGGGACGCCATCGGTACGAGGTCAGCTTGCTGACGGGTGCGGTCAAGGCCCCGCCTGAGAGGCGGATCGGACGCACCCTCGTCGTGGATGCCCTTGAACTCGGTTTGGAGGATGCTAAGGGAGGCGTCGAGAGAGATCAGTCTCCGTATGAATGTACGGCGCCATCTTGCATCGACGACTCACAGGGCGAGGATCGTCTCCTCCGACCGGATGTTGTCGGCAAGGACAAGGAGAACGTTGTCCCGCGCGACGGCGAGCACGCACCGGTGGAGCTCCTCCGGCGCATTGTTGAAGCGGAGGGCAATGGCGAGGATCGTCGCGTAGAGGAGTGGCGACGAGCGCCGGACGGCATCGTGCGTGTGGAGCTCCGGATCAAATAGATAGATGAGGCCGCCGACTTTGTCCATGAAGAAGGCGTAAAGGGCGCGGGCTTCCTGCTCGCTGACGAGGCCCATGCGGACGACGTCCTGCCGAGCCGCCCGCTCCTCGGCCGCCGCCGCTGCCTCAGCCGCAGCGAGCGAGTCAGCGCCGCCGTCGCATGTCGGGCCGAAGCCGCGGGGTCGAAGGAGCGTCGCGAGCGACTTGGACGAGGATCGGAGCGGGATGAGCTCGTCAAACTGATGCGGCACGGCCGGCGGGACCGGGGTGTACGCCGGATGAGCCTCAGCGACGGCAGCAGAGTAGCCGCCGTTACTCGAACTGATCATCGTCGGCGAGAAGACCGGTGGGTAAGGCCGCTGGGAAGACGGCGGCAGGCCAGGCGCAAAGTAACGTCCTTGCGGAGCGGTCATCGGATGATGGGGGGCTAGCGAAGGGTCGATGAAGCCGGATGTCGACGGCGCTGCCAACTGGCCAGCGAAGTCTCTGCTGGCAGAGGCATGCCGGTGGCCTTGCGGCGAGGCAGACCGAAACGAGCCAGTCTCGGGCCTTGCTTGCTGACCGGCGACGGCTTGATTCGGAGACGACTGCTGCTGCTGCGTGGTTGGGCCCGCATATGGCGACCGGCTGCCGCTCCTGCTGGTCCCAAACAGTGCAGCCTGGGCGTGAGCCTGCGCGCGCATCGAGGTCGCCGCCGCCGAGCTCGGTCGCGCATACGGATTTGGACCGGCGGCGGTCAGGACGCCCCCTGCTGCGGCCGTCAACGATGGCAAATGGTAAGAGTAGAGGTCGTCGTTGGCGAAGCCGTCGGCCGTCGGCGGGCCGTCCTCGACCCTGCTTGTGAAAGGGGGCGCCGATGGTATGCCTAGCCCTGACGGGCCCCCATTGGCGCTGCGAGGATCGTCGATTCCACGGGCGAACGGCCGACGAGGAGAGGCGGAGCTACCAGCGCCAGCCGAGCTGCCGACGTCGTCACCGGCGTCGAGGTCCGACTCGAAGGCTCCGTCGTCGTCGTCGTCGCCTTGGCCGTCTTCGATGTCGGGCTGCTCGGCGGTGGATGACGGCCTGCGGGGGCCGAGGGCGGCCTGCTGCTGTGGCTGCTTCTTTTTGCTCTTGGCCTTGACTTTGCCCTTGGCGGCAGAAACGCTGCTGCCCGATGCCTCGGCCCTCGCCTGAGCCTCGCGAAGTTCGGCCTGCACGCGTTCGAGCGCGGTCGGCGGGAGCTCGCCCGAGGCCTCGAGGACCGAGAGCGCCGAGCGCATGCGCATGAGCGCCTTGGTCGGATCAGACAGCCTGCGCGGGACGGCCAGAAGGAGGGCAGGGCGTCAGCAGCTGTGCTGCTAGCTTTGTCTGCCGACCGCCCGAGGAGCTCGCTGCAGCAGACGCCGTGAGGAGCAGGAGAGGCATTTACCGCGTCCCGACCTTGCGCCCTCGCTTGTGGTCTTCGTAAACGCATGCCGTCTCGCCGGCCTTGACGCAACGAGCGCAGCGCTCCGTGTCGGGTGACGGGCCTGGGCAGCGGGCCTGCGCGAGACGTCATGCGTTTCGAGATGGCGGTCGAAGGCGACGCAAAGCAAGGAGAGCACGAAGACGAGGGGACGAGGGACGAGGGGGGGGGGGGGGGGCGAGCGACCGTGTTAGCATCGAGTGGGTACTGAACTGAGCACATCGGGGCCGCTGCCGAGGGCAATCACGGCATCGCATGCGTCACGGCCAGGGCAGAGACGAACCTTGAGCGAGCGGCAGCGCTGGCAGGCCCTGCGTTATCAGCGGCGAGCAAGTGCGGTAGGGAGGAGGAGGGCGGCGAGTCAGCCGAGGTGCCGTGTCGGGACGTTGCCTCGATCCGCCAGCCAGCACGGTCCCCCAGCAGATTGAGTTGGACTCGACAGCTCACTCGCGTCGCGTAGAGACGCACGCACTTTTTGCTCCGGGTACCCGAGGCGTCCATCCGACTGCTCTTGGATTACCTTAGCTCGTGCGGGTTCGCGGGTCAGGAGGCTGTCGTCGCGTCGTGACTCTGGCGCTTTGGCGGCCGCCCGACCCGACGGCCCGACGGCCTGGGTCTCAGTGCGCGGGCGGCCCTACTGCGCCGCCGGGCTTCCTGCCCGTCCTCCTTGAGTCCTTCGCATCGCGGCGCACCTCGACCTCTTCGCCTCCATCTGCAGTCTTCGCTCTTCGGCTCTCCTTCACGATGGGGCCCTTCCTCGCGAGGCTCCGGGCGTCGCTCTCGGCTAGTAGCAGTAATTCAGCTAGTCCGGCAACGACGATGGCGGACGCACTACCAGCCCCGGCAGACCGCCCGCCGCCGCCGCCCTCGTCGGCCTCGCTCAAACGGCGCGGCTCACTCGGCGCCGGGCTCGCCTTGCTTCGAGCCCGACCTGGGGCAGCAGAGCCGCAGCCTGAGAGCCAGGCGTCGCGGACGGTAGCCCTCGCCGTGGTGGACGACAGGCCGCCGAGGGTCGACCTCTTGCTTCCCGACAAGGAGGCCGCCGGGCCGCCGACCGTCTCGCCTGCTCGATCGGCCGAGGCCGTCAGGAAGGAAGAAGACGCCGTCCTCGCTAACCTCCGTCTCAAGCCCGACGAGGTGGCCGGACTCGTGCGGAGGCTCTGTGGCAAGCTGAGCGAGCGAGGTCAGTCGGCTCGTGTCCCAGTCGGCTCGCGTACATGCCCATCGTGCGTCGGCGGCTGACGCCCGGATGCTGTCTCGCACAGGTCTCGACGTAACCGGACTCTACCTGTCGGCCCACCTGCCAGCTGTAGACGGATCAGACGGCGACGAGGCCAACCTGTCAGTCGCCGAGCGGGCCCTGCTCCTCGCTTGGGTCCGCCTCCATCGGCCCGGCGCCCTTTCTCTCGCCGGTGCCTCTGAGGGTGCCGTCACCGAGCCGTCATCGCTCGGTCTGCCCGCACCATCGCCTGCCTACCTCCTCGACCAGGAGTTTCGATACTTCGAGTCGAGTGCGGCGCTCGCTCACCTCGTCCTCTGGGTCGCCGGCCGGCTGCAGCCCTCCCCAGCTAGAGACCGCTGGTTCGCAGCCTACCGCGAGGCCGAGCGCGCAGGCGGCTTCACAACGACCGCATGGACCAACGCTGCCAAGGAGGGCGAGGAGAAACGCTTGTTCCAGGCGCTCGCCGAAGGCCTTAGCGAGGCTGCCGCCTGGGAGCGCACGACCGGGGTTGGCCTCCCGACGCTCGCCCGCCTCGTCGGTTTCAGCCTCTTTCGTTCGTCCGCAGCTACAGCTGTCGAAGCTAACAAGGGTCCTGCCGCCCCTGTCGAGGCTCTTCTGAACGTCTGTGAGACTGCCGGGGCCAAGGTCGAGCACCTCATCCGGGCTTACCTGCGTGACCAGGTCGCCCGAGGAGTCGCGCTTCCGACGCGACTGTTGCCCTTGATCGAGCGGTTCCCCGCCCCGCTCCCGCACAGCATGCCTGGCAACGACGAGCTCGGCTCAAAGGCCAACTCCGAGGCGTCTTCGTCGGCGACATCGACGGCGGCGGCTGCCTCCTCATCAAGCCGGCTCGAGCGCGCTCTCGTCGTCGTCATTGCAGCGCCCGAAGGAGACGCCGGCGCTCTGCGTCCGGGAGCTAAGCGGATGGACCCTACCCGGCTCGGGACGTGGGCCATCCACTCGGTGGCTGCTCGCGAACGGAGACCAGATCGGGCCGGTCTTGGAGCCGAAGATACTTGGCAAAAGGTCCTTGCGAGCGCCACTCGCCAAGCTGGCCTCGACACTGCCGCCTTGACACTCGATGACGTCTTTACTGAAGAGTCGACTCGACTCGCTCGCAAGATTGCGCGCCTCCACCCGTCGGCACGCGAACCGGCACCTACGCCTGCGGCGACCGGCAAGACAGAGGAAGCCGAGCCGATCTACCGGCCGTTTCCCAAGTCGACGTCCACCTTCTTCAGTCCCTCAGTCGATGATCTCGATTCGCAACCGATATCGCCAGCGTCGTCTGTCGCCCCCGTCGCCACAGCTGCTGCGGTCAGCGGCATCTCGCAAGACCCGCAAGGCTCCGACTGGGCGGCCTTCTCCTCCTTTGGCTTCGACGGCTCGTCCCCGGCCCAACCCGAGCCTACGGAGCTCGGTCTCGGCGCTGGCCTTGCCCTCGACCTTGGAACGGTAACCGGACCTCCACGACGTCTCAACGCTCGTTCGCTTGAGCTTGAACGCATCCTCCAGGGCGCGGACGCTGGTTCGCCTCCGAAAGAGAGCGAAAGTCTGCCCGCCGAGCGTCCGGCAGTGGCGGCTCGTGCCCAGCTGCTAGGCGTCTCGTTGCTGTGCGTCTTACTCGATCTGGCCTGCATCGCGTCTCGCTCGTTGCTGACTCTACTGACTTCCCACGCACAGCAAGATGTCCGACGCCATCCCGGCCGTCCTCGCTCATGCGCTGCTCGACCCGGACTCGGTCGGGCCGTCGATCCCCACCGTCGCCACGTTCGAAGTCTCTCCAGCCGTCCGAGCCGACGTCGATGGTCCTAGATGGGTGCTCGTCGCCGTCGGGGCTTTTGAGATCGACTCAAAGCTGGCCACGGGGCCGACTACGACGACGCGTCTACCGGCGTCCAGCACCGCTCGACCATCGGGCTCGTCCGCACCAGCGCCGCCGCCCCCACCGCCCGAGCGACGTAGATCTGGCTCGGCCCTCGTAGCGCTCTTCTCCGTAAATCCCTTTGGCCGTCGCCAGTCGGTCAAGAAAGCCATCCCGGTCGAGCCGAGCGAGCGGCCTGCACCTGCGACCGGTCGGCCCGGAAGCTCTAGCCTGCCTGGACAACCTGGGGTCGAGCGTCGAGGCTCCGACACCCGCACACCCTCCTCCACTTCCGCCACCCCAAGTCGGCGTACAGCCGAAGCGCCCGTCAACCTCGAGGATCGTTTGGGCGCGGTCATCGACATCAGTCGCGCGCCATCACGACCGAAAGAGGACGGAACATGGACCCCTCCGACCCTGCCGTCCAACATCGGCGGCCTGTCGCCGAGTCTCGCCGGGGCCGAATCAACCCTCGCTGCTTCCTTCGTTGCTCCCTCGGGGGCCGTGCTGCAGCGCTCCGCGCGCGAGTCTGCCCCCTCGCCCGAAACTCGAGCCGGATCGCTTCCCATGCCGCTGGTCCCGTCTACCGAGACGACCGCGACCCAGCCCTCGGACGGCGACACCGCTCCCGGAGCCAAGCTCATTGCCAGCCGAGACCCCCACGACGCCACGACCGGCCTGGAGCGCCTCACCTTGAGTGAGGCGGGAAAGGTACGTCGAATTTCGGTCCTCCCGCGCAGAGCTGTTCACCGACGCTTCCTCATTCACTAGCAGGCTTAGTGTATCCCATGCGCTCCGCGCTCGCTCGCCGGCTCAGCCGATCTCAGCAACGGCAGCGATCGCCCGGCCAGCCGTCCAGCGTATCCTCAACCTAGATTCGTCTGCCCCAATCTTCCCGGTTCTCGTCCTGGACTGTTTTCATCTATCACCCATCTCCCGGCTCGAAGCTCGGTCGACATTGCCCCCCAGACCAGCATTGCCTGCTGTCGTCCACTTGAATCTGCATCCTAGCTAGGTCTTGCACACATACCCCCCTTCGCCTCTCGCTCGATCCCCCCTTCCCCCTGTCGCTGCTATTCGCGCCAGTATATCAATACCCGTCACCTTTCGTCGACCGGCGGGTCGCGCGATAAGGTGCGAGAGACCGAGGCCAGGCCTAGGTCGGCCTGCAGCTCAGCGAATGATGCCCGACGGCCGGCTCCGTCGCGCCGTCGGCGTTGGCCGTCGTTCCCCTCGCCCCCTCGTCGGCTGCTCGTGTGCGGACTCTCAGCCTGGTCGCTCTCGTCCGACACCGACCCTCTCTCATCTCGCTGTCCAGATTGTCCAGCTACAGCCCGAATCGACGCCTGAGGCCATCTGCCTGTTGCTCGCGGCCCGCCTCCGCCCTGGCAGCTCCTTCCTGGGCCGACTGCCCTTCCTCCAACCCCAACCGTTCTGCTTGGCCCACCTTCTACGACCCGCTTCGCCCGATCTCCTCTCGTATCTGTAAGTCATCTGACCTGCCAAACTGTCGGGATAACCTGCTTGGTCGCAAGGCTCACCTTTTCGACTTGCAGGCTCGTCCTTCGTCGATCGATGGCATCCGAAACGACGCCCCTCTTGCTGGCCGCGGAGCCGGCGCCAGCGACGGCCGTCCTCCCGACCGGCTTCTTCAGCGCCAAGCGGAGGGTCCTCTTCACTTCCTTCCTCCTCAGCTTAGCCTTTAGGTGCGTCGGCGCGCCCAGAGCGAGCTCAATTGTACATGTAAGCCTGCTGAGCGCTTTGCCCCTTCCTCCGGCTTGTTCTCCGCAGCTTCACCCAGACGCCGCTGTTGTACTCTGTCCGCGTCATGGGCTGTAAGACGTGGTGGGAGGAGCACCCAGATTACGCTTGGGACGGCGTCGGAGACCGCTGCAGCATCGAGCCGATCCTGAGCTTGACGGCCCGCAAGTGAGTGGGTCTTCTTGCAGAGTCGTGTGCTGCCTGCCAGCCTGCTGATCCGCCTGCTGTCTCATCCACGGACGCGCAGCGCCGCCCTCATGTCGACCATCACGACGAGTGCGACGATCGCCAACCTGTTTGTCACGGGCTGGCTGATTCGGCGCTTTGGCGTCCAGGCGGCGATGAGCCAGCAGACCTTCTGGGCGGCGCTGAGAAACTGCACGCAGCTCTACGCCCGTTCGTCCACATGGGTGTCCTGTCATGCTCAGGAGAATGCTGACCCGACGACCTTCTCAGTGACGCTCGGCGGCCAGCCGGGTATCAACATCATCCAGACGACTCAGCTGTTTAACGTACTTGGCGGCGCTGGCGGCTACCTCCTTGTAGCCAACGCCTACATCAGTGACATTGTCGACGCAGAGCAGCGGACGGCCTCCTTTGGCCAATTGCAGGGTTTCGTGATGCGTCAGTCGGCTTCTTCGAGCGGTTCGCATCGCATTGGTCGGCCGCTGATGCTCTTTCACTTGTCCTTCCAGTCGCTCGAGCCGTCGGCTTCACAGGTCAGCCGATAATCTCAAGCGATGACTCTCGCAGCCCAGGCAGGCTGACCTTGGGACGGCATCTCGTCGCAGGTGGGGGCATTGTCGCCGACACGTTCCGCCTGATCAACACCTTCCAGGTCACGCTCGGCCTCCTCATCTTCTCGACGCTCTTCAGCGCCTTCTTTCTGCCTTACATCCCTTCCCCTCCCGCCCCGGCAGCCGGCAGCAAGCCCGGTGGCTGGTTCTCCTTCCTCAGCAGCTTCCACGTGTTCCTCCCGCGCAAGGTCGACGGACAGAGACGCTGGAGCCTCTTTGCCCTCGGCATCGGCGAGTTTCTGGCCGTCCTCAGGTCAGTACATGCTGCGCCTTCGCTCAAGGTGGACGACCCGAAGATCTGACGCCGACCGACACCCTCTTCACACACAAGCACCGGCTTCGTGCCGACGATGCTGCAGCTCGTCGCCCTAAACATCTTTGACTTTCGCAGCACCGATCTCGGCTTCCTCATGTCGGCGACGTTTGCCGTTCGGGCACTCTTTCTCACGACGCTCTTCCCCCTCATCATCTCGTCCGGCCGGCGCTGGCTCACACCCAAGCTGTACCCTCCGCCGGCGTCCTCGGCGTCGTCCTCAATCACCTTGCCTGCCGAGACGCGCTCATCGGAGTCGAGCGCACTTGTCAAGCACCAGGATCTGGCCGCCTACGAGCCTCACCCGGAGGAGGACGGACCCGAAGATCACCCTTGGCCCGCTCCCGTCGACGTCCCCCACGGGTCGCTCTTTGACCTGCGCTTTCTCAAGTCGTCACTCCTTCTCGATGGCCTGCTCACCGGCTGCTGCTTCTTCTTTACAAAGAGCTGGCACGTCTACCTCGGTGCGTCGGCTGCGTTTTGACTTGGTCTGAGCGCGCCTCCGACGTTGACCTCCCCCCACCTGCAGCCGCGGTCATCATCCCGCTCGCGTCGGGGACGTCGCCCGCGTCAAAAGGTGTCATCCTCGAGCTCTGCCGTCCAGAAGAGCGGAGCGACGCCATCGCCTCAATTGCCCTGCTGGAGCGGCTCGGCACGATCGCGGGTATCGGCCTCTTTGGCAACCTGGTCCGTCCTCGCAGTCGGCCATCGCAAACGGCCAGTCAGCTGACAACTCGTCGCCCCCCCCCCTTGCCCTCGCCAGTTCGCCGTCCTGAGCGAGGCAGGCCATCCGACCTGGGTCTTCCCTTTCAACGCGGTGCGTGTGCTAGCATCGGCGATTCCCGCCCGCCCGCCTACGCGCCGACATGCTGACTTTTCGTCCCTACGCGCACGGACAGGGCACGGCGATGCTCGGCGCGCTCATCCTCCTCTTTGTGCGACTGCCCAGGGTCGAGCCTTTCAGCCGAAGAGTCGCTGCAGCCTGACCTAACGATGCGATAAGCGAGCTCTTTCCTCGAGGGTAGTTGAAAGGCGCATGTCATTGACGGGCGGACGAAAAGGGGGGACAGCAGCGTAAGCGGTGGGAAGGGTCGACGAGCGCAGCAGCAAGCAAATGAAGCGGTCGACTGGCACCGGCGCAGTTCTGACGAGAGCGGAGGCAGGTCCGGATGGATGTCCTTTGCCGAGATGAGGTGGCGCCCAGAATAAGCCTGCGGTTGCAGACGAATGATGGCCGACCGGGTCAGGTCGGAGTGCATGACAGCGCGGACAGGATAGGTTGGCGACCGACTTCATGTGTAGCGGCCTACTCGGCGTCGCCGGGTGTGAACTTGTGCTTCTTGCGCGTGCCATAGTCGGTCGTGCCGCGCCCCGAGCCGACGACGCCGACTGCAGATAGGTGGAGCGAGACGGGGGGGTCAGCAAACCGGGGTGGTCGATCGCGAGCGGTCGGGTACACGCCGCACCTTTGCTGTTGACGGCGTCAGGCGTCTTGAACATGCTCTCGGTCTTGACGCCGACGAGGCCCTTCTTGGTCGCCTTTTTAGCAAACGACTGCCAGCCCTGCTGCTTGGCGACCTGCACCTGGTTCTTGCCGTCCTTGATCTCCTTCCACTTCTCACTCTTGGCCTTCTTCTTCTCCTTCTCGCGCTCGTCGGCCGACTTTTCGGCCTTGCGCTTCTGAGCCTCGGCCATCAGCCGGAGCGACGACAGCGGGACCGTCGACGGCGGCGAGGAGGCGTACTCGAGGAAGGTGACGGTGTAGAGCGGGTTGGCCGCCGGCCCGGCCTGCGAGACGATCTTGGCGGGGTAGAAGCGGCCGTCGGCGTACTTTGCCATCACCTGATCGCCGACCTTGTACTTTGAGGCGTCGGTCGTCAGCCCTGCGGCCGCCGTCGACGGGGCCTCTGCTGCTCGAGCGGCTGCACTGGGCGAGGCTGAGCCTTCAGGCGTCGCACGAGCTGCTGCTGCTGCTGGCGGAGGTGGCGGCGGTCGGGCGGCAGCCGGCGCCGCTTTGGGCTTCGATGGGCCGGCGGCCGAGGCAGAGAGGGCGATGGCTTGCTTCGTCAGATCGATGAGCTCCTTGAGCTCCGATTGCAGCGATGCGAGCTCAGCGTTCGACGGGTCGGCACCGAGCGCAACCTCGACCTGGGCGAGCCTACGGGAGGAGGGGGGCAAGTCGTCAGCGGCGAGGCCTAGGCATCCAGCCCTTACCGTTGACGAGCGACGCACTGGTGCTCATACTGTTCGAGTTCCTGCTGATCCATCGACAGAGGGATTCCGGAAGAAAGGTCAAGGGGAGGGAAGAGGCTGGGCGAGCAGGTGAGAGAGGAGGCAGCAGTGGTTGGCGGTGAACGAGCTCGCTCGTGCCCGCGCCGAGGTCAACCTCGCGGCCTCCTTGGTCCTCGGCTGCCCTGGCCCGGCCCCGTGAGTGCATCGTCGTCGACTCGCTGCACCCTACGAGCACCTGCTTGCTACTGGATACTGTCTGGCCGTCTGGAAGAAAGGTCAAGATCCCAAATGAAAATCAATCGCAGCGGCCACGTCCCCCTTGCCCCCCTTCGGGAGACCAGCGTCAACCGCCGCCTGTTACAACGCTCTGTCGGCCCCCTCCGAGCCGCCCTCTCCTTCCCCTCGCCTGATGGCACCGACACCTGCACCTATTCGTCGAGCAGGGCCTTGTAGGCCTCCTCCGAGAGAAGGTCGTCGTACTCAGCCGGGTTGGTCAGCTGGAGCTTGAACAGCCAGCCTATGCGTAGGCGAAACGAAGGACGTTAGCCGTCTGCGCTCCGGATGCAAAACCAGCAACGAGGAGCGACGGACCGTTCTCGAGCGGCGACTTGTTGAGCAGGCTCGGCTGGTCGTCGAGCTTCTCGTTGATGGCGTAGACCTCGCCCGAGAGCGGGGCGTAGATCTCCGAGGCGGCCTTGACCGACTCGATCGAGCCACACTCGTCTAAGTGGCGGAGGGGTGGAACGGAGCAGGTCAGTTTCGCTCGCAGCGGCTGATTGCACGACAGGCACAGCGTCCCGTATGCCGTCCCTCGCGCGGAGATCATCGCTTGGACATACCAGCCGAGGCGATGACGGTGCCGACCTCGGGGAGCTCGACAAAGACGACGTCGCCGAGCGCCTTCTGGGCGTAGTCGGTGATGCCGATCGTCGCGACGTTGGTCGCCGGGTCGACGGTTGCCCACTCGTGGTCCGATGTGTACTTGTAGGCTGTCGCGAGCGGGATGCGAGCAGAGGTGTAGAGCGCCGAAGGTGCAAAGGCGAGGTGAGTTTGAGGGCACAGAGCGTGTCGTGATTGAGAGCGGGAGCGAGATTGGTCGAGCCGCGAGCGATGGGAAGGGGAAGTCAAAGCATCAGCGACTGGTCACTCGAAAGGGGCTCCGAGCAGCAGCGCGACGGCAACGAGCAGCCCATGCAGAATGGCGAGCCGTTTCTGCCCGGCGGCGGCCTTGGTCCAAGGGGAGGGTACTGACTGATGGAGCGCCGGCTGATGGCGGCGAAGGCGGGCACGAAGCGGGCCTGGGGGATGGCCCGGGGCAGGGCGCGGACGGCAGGGCGGAGGGCGGCGGCGAACATCCTGGCAAGAGTAGAACGAGCGCGGCGGACGAGGGCAGAGAGGGCGAGAGAGAGAGGGCAGGAGGTCGACGGGAAGGTGAAGACGAGAGAGGAACGAGAGGCAGAGGGAAAAGCGCCGTTCGAGACGAGCACCGAGAGTGCTCGCCGCGGTCTCCTTCCTGCCTGCTGCTTTGGCGCGGCCGGGCGATACGCCAGCTGTCGGTCTCGTGCGATGGCTTCACGCGGATGGGCAGGCACCGAAAGAGGAGAGAGGACAGCTGGGAGGCGAACGCGACGTCTACTTGACCTTGTCCTGCTCCGACCTATACCCGAGGCGAGAGGAGGATAGGCGCAGGGTTGGAGGGAGGGCTTGCTGCGCCCGACGACGGCTTCGTCCGGTGCTGTCAGCCGGCGGTAGTCCCAGCCAGGAAGGTGTTCGACCGGGCTTTACCGTCTCTTTGCAGAACCGACGAGGAGTCGGGTCGGATCCTGTCAAGCTAGCTGCGAGCCTGCCCTTATAGCGAAGGAAGCGAGGTCTAAGCTGAGATCGAGATGTAGCGGCCGGCCTCACCTTCCGTCGCTGGCCTGCCCGCTCGCCCGCCCGCACACACGCGTCGCGACTCGCCCTTGCACCGCCACCAGCTCTAGCACCCGACGATCTCGCCCACTCTCGCAACTCCCAGACGCATACGCTCGACACTTGAGGCTCCTTCGGCATGACCAGCCCCTCGTTCTCGTCGTCGTCGTCGTCGTCGCGGCTCGTGTCCAAGCTCTGTGTCCATGGACGCGTCCCTGCTTCCTCCGCTGCCAGCTCGCACCCGGATGACGGGGCGGCAGCGACGTCAGGGCCCGACGGCGTCCGGATCGATCTCTCCTGCAAGGTCAATGTTCCGCTCGTCGGCGGCAGCCAAAGCTACCCGCTCTTCCCAGGTACGTTGCGCTCTTGCAGCCTGAGACTCGCCTGCTGCTGATCCTGCTGCTTTCCTTCTGGCCCGACGGCGGTCCTCGCTCCCCCTTGCCTTCCCGGACGCGCGGCTGTCGCGCCTCAGACCGGCGCGTGCGTCTGCTCTCGTCATCGACCTACCCGCTCTCCCAGCACGCCTCGCTCGCCCTCACGCCGCCGCCTCCAGCGGCAATACTCGACGCCGCGCGGCACCTCCGTATCGGGACGACGTTCGACTCGCCGTCGTCCTCGTCGACGGCTTCGAGCGCACGCGCGCAGCCCATCGTCTCCGTCGCCGTCCAGGACTTTGCCGTCTGCCTGCTCACCGAAGGCGGTGGCAGCTCGGAAGCCGGCCGCAAGGGCCGAGGCAAGTCGGACACCTTCAGCTCGACGCCTCAGGTGGCAAGTGGCGAAAGTGGACCCGAGAGCGCCCCCTGGATCGTCGTCCTCGAGCTCTTTGTGCCTTGGCTCTCGGTTCCTCCGCTCGACCGCACGGCTGTTCGTTGCCGCTCGCTTTTGACGAACGGCGCTTACGTCGCTCGCTGACACCTCTTCTTCGCCTGCCCAGATCGTTATCCCTTTACCGCGCTGCCTCTCCAACACGCTCGCGTTCCACCTGCTCCTCCCGCCGCAAAACTCGTCCGTCGCCGAGGCCGAAGAGTACTCGTTCATGACGTCGCCCAAGCTCCTTTCGAGTGGCGCTGCTGCTGCCGAGGGAGACTCTCACACGTCGCCGGACGATCTTGTGCTCGCTGGCACCTTTCAGAGCACGCATCAGCTTGAGATCCGCTGGCGCCCGATGCTGCCGAGCAACGCGGTCGGCGCCACCGTTCCTGGCCAGGCGCTCCTGCGCGACGTCCGGCAGACGGTTGAGTGGACAGTCGGCTCAACGCAAGCAGATCAAACCGGCGACGGCTCCTCGATAAAGTCGGTCGTTCTCGGCCTCCGAGCTGAGTTGCAAGGCAAGCTCCACTACGCCGGTGTCGAGTCGGTCGCCTACCTCGACCTGGGCCTCTCCTTCCCTCCGTCGGGGCCGCATTCGATCGAGTGGCTCAGTCAAAGCCCGTCGACCTTTGCGGCCGACCGTGCGCTGGTCTCCTTCCTTCCAACGTCGTCGCCTGCGCCCAAGTCCGCTGCCGCAGACCAGTCGTCGATCGACACCGATGCCAGCTTCGACACATCGACCTCGACCGTGCAGTCACCGTCACCATCTCATGCGCGCACCAAACCTCTCTCGCAGCAGTCGTCACTCGGCTCGTTCTCAAGGACGACCTCTGGCGGCTCGAGCAGCCAGTCGTCGTCGCTCCCCTCGCTCCTCCGCCAGCAACCGCCGTCGACCCATCTCTCGTCAGCGGTCGACCTGACTGCGGCCGACATCTCGTTCGCAGCCTTTGACAGCTCGACCCAGACGCTCTCACCCGGCGCGAGTCCAGGCCTCAAGCATCGGTCGCCGCTTGGGCAGTCGGCCTCGAGCACAGCGAGCGGCGGCGCCCGGCGGCGAAAGGGCGCCAGCGAGGACGAGGCCTGGACGAGTCCATTTTGGCGCGTTGGCGTCGAGGTGAGTAAGGTCCACGAGATCGAAGGCCCTTGGCGACTTGAGTGGACGGGCGAGCTCCGCGTGCCAGTCGAGGAAGGCGGACGGGTCGTGCTTCCCGAGGTCAGCCTTCGCCAGTCGGACGGGTTGGTTGGAACCGGACAAGTCAGTATTAAGGCACCAGGCGGCTGGGACGTCGTTCCGCCTGTGGGCGCGACTCGCACCGGCCTTCCGTCTGCCAAGCTCAAGACCTGGACGGTCTTACCCACGGCAGAGGCGCGCGACCGAGACGCGACGGCCTGCTTCGTCCTGAATCAACCTCTGTCGCTGCCGTCCGTGGACCTCAAGGCCGAAGACGTCGATGCCGCATCGGCGTCTCCTCGACGGGCGACCCCGCTGACGATGCGGCATCGGCGGCGGGCCTCGTCGCTCGTGTCGACCTTTTCGCCTCTGCCGGCCGGACCCGGGCCGGGGTCCTCGACTGTCGCGCCCGACCCCTACTCGCCCTTCCGGGTCGGAACCGGCTCCGTGGCCGAGAGCCTCCCGCACGTCGAAGTCGAGACGCTGCTGCTGCTTCCGTCGCCAGGGACAGTCCAGCAGGTCACGCGCATGACGGTCGGCCTGCCGCTCCTCCTGGCCGGCTCGGAGGAGCTCGCCGAGGAAGATACGTTTGAGTTCGGCATCGTCGCGCTCGCAGCCTCATCGTCGTCGCCGGCCGCTTCTTTGCCTGCTGTCCGGATCCTGTCGGCGACGCTCAACTCGCTGCCGGTCGAGTGGGACCTCCAGCTGCCGTTGCCAAACGGCAGCAACGAAGAGCCGGCGATCCCGGGCGCCCTCGGCTACGTCCAGCTCCGTGCCGCCGGCCTGCGCGCGATTGGCGGCGAGGTCTGCGTCCGCTTCGTCGTCGACCACCCGAGACCCCTTGTCAAGTCCCGCTGGGGCGGCAGGAAAGGCAAGGAACGCGAGCAGGCGCTCGTCGTAGGCCTGCCGAGCTTCGAGGAGACGGCCGCATGGTTCGAGACCCGGATCGAAACGGTCGAAGGTGCGAGCCCTTTCTTCGTCTCATCCCCCACGGTCATCAGCTGACGACCGCGGACGCGCTTGCAGGCTCGGCGGTCGACCTCATCTCCTCAACACCGACGCTCGTGCCGCTCTCGCGCTCAATCTCAGCCGGTCCACTTCGTCTCGTCGGCCACTCGCTCGTCCCTCTGGCGACGCCCGTCGTCTCGGTTGCCCTTCGCCCAAGCCGGCCATCGCCGCCGACTCGTCCCTCGTCACTCTCTTGGACGGCCTTGGCGAGCCTCCTGCTCCTGTTCTGGCTGCTGGCCAGCGTCGGGCTCGAAGTGCGGGAAGTCAAGGATCGGCTCGCCAGTCTCGGCCTGCACGTGCGGCAATTGTGTGATGAGCGACTGTCGATGACGACCGAGTCGACGACTCGCTGGACCGACACGATGCGCGACACGCAGACGGCGCCGCACACGGCTCCCGTCACGCCGACATCGGCTTTCCACGGTATTGAGGAGACCGAGAGCACAAGCCTATCGACGGCGTCGTTCTTGTCGTCATCGTCCGTCTCGTCGATCCTCCGGCCGACCTTCACCTCGATCCTCCCGCCGCCACCAAAACCCCACGCTTCCCTACCACCCGTCCCGCCCGCAGATGAGCCGGACGCTCTGGGCCGGCCGATCACGTTTTACTTCCCAGCGCTGCTAGGCGTCGCCCGCCGCGCGGACCGCGCACTCGAGTCGATCGCGCTCGGCCGCGGCCTGCGGCGCCTCGTCGTTGGCCTCGGTCGTGCTTTGGTGTGGGCCGTCACTGGTTGAGTGAGATGTCATGCGACCGTCCTCCTGCCACGAGCCTTTCTCCCTTCCGCTGCATCTGCTGACCCGGGTGCAAGTGGCTGCCCCTGAAGTACGCATGCACGAGAGCGGCCCGAGCGCCGCGCAGATTCAAGTCCATCTCTTTTGCCCACCTTGGTCGCTCGTCCCTGCCGGCCCAGAGCTCGCTGCGACGGTCCCCGTCAGCCGCGTCATATTCTTCTGGGAGCCTTGATGAAAAGGGGCGATGACGGACAGCCCATGGTGCGGGCGGCATGCCGTACGTGCTCTCGCCAGAACGCCTTGGAAAGGGTCGCTGACGCTGCGCTGCTTTTGTAGATCCGCATCGACTCGCCGACCAACATCTACTTTCTCGGAGAGCAGCGCGATCTCAAGGTCTTGAGCTGGAAGAACTCGGTATTGAAGGCCGACGCAAACGACGAGGAGCGCGTTTTACAATATGGCGCCTTATCAATCCGCTGATCATCCCTCTTGGTCCCTCCTCTTCACGCCTAGAGGGCCTGCTTCTTCTTCGGCTTCCAGCGGAAGATTGCGCTTCAGGTTGGGACGTGGATGTAGCGTGCGATTGAGGCGGCCACCACCCGCTTCGTCCGGGACGGCCAGACGGCGCCGCCAGAGCCGGCGCAACCGACGGCCGTCCACTCTAACGCCGACAGTGTCGCCACGACCCTCTTCCTTCTGGCCGCCTCGGTCAAGTCGTTTGCCGTCGATATCGCTTGGACCAAGGGCGGCCTTCCGGCGTTGCAGAACCTCTTTGGACCCTGGAAGTCGGGCCCAGGCACCCCGGTCGAACGCCTGCTCCAGAGCGCCGAGCCGTCGATCACATCGCCATTGGCGGCAGCCGCGCTCAGCTTTTCTACCGCTTTTGCTAGACGCTGGACAACTACGGGATCACGCCCAGTGAGTCAACGTCCTCCCCTCGTTGACGGATTCCGGCACGTGCATGGACACTCACCCACCCCGTTGGCGACCTACTCCGCGTCAGCCGACATCCCTTCGGTGCTTCTCTTCAACGGCCTACTGCCTTCGACAGCTGCCAGGTCCCTCTTGTGCACCGCTTCTCATCTCACCTTCCAACATGATCATTGACGATGTAAAGGCCGAAGCGCCCGACTCGCTCGTGGCTGTGAGGCAACTTGTGCGCCAGTGCTATACAGCCGTCCTCTCCTTTGCTCAGCCCCGTCAATCTCTTGCGAGTCATGTGCGCGAGAGACTCTCCGTCACGCGCCTCGGGAGCGATCTGGTCAGTGCGCCTTGGCGACGAGGAGTACGCATGCGCCCAACGGGCGACCTCGCTACAGGGCGGCGGCGCGCAGACGGGCTCGCCGCTTGTACTGTACCCGCCGGTCAGCCCTGCACCTTGCCCCCCTTCGCCTTTTGCTCGTCCTCCTTCGCGCTTCCCAATCCATACTTCCGCACCATCAACTCCATACGGAGTCCAGCTTCAGCATCGGTGGACCTTTTTGCAAGAGCGCGAGCGACCCCTCGCCCCTCCCCCCTTCGGGACAACCAGATCAGCTCGCCCGGCGCGTCGTTGTCGCGCGCCGCCCTCGCGCTCTCCCTCCCCCCTGTTCCGCCTAACAGCCTCGGATCTACAGGGATGGCTGCAGCGATCCGGCCGTGGATCAAGGATCGGCTGACCCGCTACGAGGCTAAGAACAAGATCGACCTCCCGCCGTCGCCCGGGTGCGAGGTCCAGGTCGAGAAGGTCCGGCTCGTCGCTCACCCCGCGTCCGCCGCCTCACCGCCCGAAGCTGATGCTCGTACCCTGCGATCCGTCCGGTGCAGTGGCTGACGTTTGAGAGCCCGTACTGGGCAAGGGTCTGCGACCGCGAGCACTCAATAATCATCCGCGTCTCGGACGAGGCGGCTCAGAAGTTCTTCGAGTGCGTCGTCTCTGGACAGGCTTCTGGCGGGTCCGGCTGGAACCCACCTCGCCGGGCAACGCGTCGCCCCCCCCTCCCTCCCGCGCCATTCTGACCGCCTCTCTCGAGCTCTTCGCACCTGCAGCCAGTACGAGCTCGCATGCACGACGCTACTCCGAGGCATCATCTCAATCACGCCCTTCCAGCCGATCGTTGTCCGCCTCCGGCCCGGCGCCGAGCCCCAGCTCGCGCTCGACGTCAAAGGCTTCAACACCAAGACGATGGGCGGCGACGTCCTCTTCTTCCAGAGCACGAAGGAGCTCGCCAAGGAGCCCTGGGCGCGCGACTGGTCGCGGCGGATCGCAAAGTACGTCCTTGCGCTGAGGCCTGAGCGCTAGGTGCTCGAGTTCTTGACGAGCAGCATCACCCGAAACTCTGCACGCACAGGGCGCACCCAGAGCTCGCCGGCGGCGTCGTCCGAGGAGGAGCGCAGGTCAAGGCTGCCAAGCCGGTGTCTTCTGTGCCCGCCGAAGCGTCAGCAGCGATCGCACGCAAGCCTCCGCGCCTCCCGGACGAGTCGCGCGTCAACTTTCTTGAGCTTGGCTGGTGCCTCATCCGGCCGGATCAGCAGGAGATCCTCGATCACGACTTCCGTGCGTTGACGTTGGCCATCGTCAGCTCAGCAGGGTTAAAGACAGCTGACCAACCCTCGCCGTTCCCGTCTGACCTCCCCTCAGCCGACCCACCCGTCCCGGCCAAGTATGCGCACCTGTTCCCGGGCTGCTCGGTCCTCCCCGAACCGGTCGCCTCGACGTCGGCCCTTCCGGCTCGGCTGCATGTCGATCCGCTGCATCTCGACGAGGACGACGAGGGCTCGGACGACGAGCTGGCCATCAAGCCGCCGCCGCCGGCCCGCATCAACACGCTGAAGCGGCCTGCCCCTCCGGCAGCCATAGGGTCAACCAAGGGCGGCAATAAGCGGGCGGCTTCTTCCTCGCCACCGCCGGCAGCGGACCGCGCGCCACCGAGCTCGAGCCAGAGCCATACTGTCACCAATTCGTCGCCTTCACACTTCTCGGCCTCGCTCGACCAGCGCGATTCTCCGGCAGTGAAGCGTGCTCGAACGTCGCTCGGCGCGGCTCCTCAGGGGAGCAAGGTGCTCGTCGCGGCGAGCGATTCGGACGTCCAGTCGCAGGAATCGCGGATCGCCTCACAGGCGCAGAGCGGCGGCTCGGGCTCGGGCTCAGGTACAGGCGCGCCTCAGACGAGCAGCGGCGACTCGGGTCAGACGACCGACTCGTCCGCGCCTGCAGGCCGCCGAGCCTTCCCAGCGTTCACCGGGTCGACGATGGACGAACCGCCCTTTACGCTCGCGCAGCACACCATCTCGCTCCAGGTCGACTCGCCTTCGACAAGCACGCCCGACGACGACCCTCGCCGCCAGCAGCCGTTCGCCTCGCTCGAGGCAATCTCGGCGCAGCCGACGGTCACGACGCAGGTCACCAGCAGCATCGGCCGCACTCAGCTCAGCTCCAGCGGCAACGGTGACGTCGAGATGCGGGTCCTGACGGCGGCCACCGAGGTCTCGACCGAAGTGGTCACGTCGCAGGAGGACGAGTCTGCCGAGCTCGCCTTCGACGATCAGCCAGTCACGCGGCTTTCCATGGCGAACGACCCCAGCCAGAACGCGGAGGCGGACGAAAGTCGCACCGACGACGAAGGCCGTATCGTGCCGAAGGAGCCCGGTCCGCCCGCACCTGCTGCCAAAGAAACGACAGCAGGACCGGTCCTTGGCGCACAGGCTCTCGCTACCGAGGACGTCGAGATGTGTGAAGAGGAGGGGAAGGCGCCCCTTGACGAGGCTGCGGCCGAGGCGAGCCAGGGCTCGCTGCCAGATGTCCTTTCTCGGGTGCAGAGCGGCGTGCAGAGTTTGCTGCAGCCCATCGTCGCGGCCGCGGACCTGCTTCCGGCCGCTCTGCAGCCGACAGTCCGTGTCGCAGAGGAGATGCAGCCGACTGCCGACGCGTCGACTTCGCTGGATGTGACCCTCGCCGACGAGTCTATGCCGACGACAAACACCACAAACGGAGCGCTTCCCGTCCAGCGCGGTCTCACAGGTAGCTCGGCAAGCGACGCCGACACTGTCGACGCACTCACCCAGAGTGCGCCGCCGCCCGTCGTTCCAGCGGCCTCGGCCCACGAAGACGACATCGTGGCCGACTCGCAGCCGCCTTCGCGGACGCGGTCGCAACCTGGCCCGTCGGTTGGCCCCGACGTCAACTCGGAGGAAGAGCAGGCTGAGGCGGGCGGCTCGCTTTCGGTCTCGCAGATGCCTCCTCCGGTCCAGCGACGCGAGCCGTCTCCACCTGCGCAACGACGCCAGCCGACTCCTCCACCAGTACCGATCGAGGCCCCGCCGCCTCTGCCGACCGCAGGACCTGAGATCTTCGACCTGCGGTCGGCCTCGCCCGAGATCTCTGTCATCTCCCCTCCACCTGGCTCTCGGTCGATGGGCGCTGCTACTGCTCGCGTCGCACCGTCAAATACAGGTCGGCCGTCAGCCAGCGGCGGTCCCTCGTCCACCGCTCCGCAGGCGGCCGCTCCGGTCCAGGCGCCGCCTCCTCCTGCGTCTTCCGCCCCGCCCCGACCACCACCGCCACCGCCGCCACCTGCGGCGGCTCCGCGGCCGATGCCGGCCTACCAGCCGCCCAAGCCGACGTTCACGTTGTCTCGCACGCTCGACCTGCCGCAACATCACGGCCTGCCGATGTTTGACGACGTGATGGAGATCCTCCAGCGGGCACAGGCCTACCAGAGCCGGCGGTCGCGTTGATCATCGAGCCGGTTGTGTGGTCGTCCATGCCCCCACTTTCCTCTTCCCGTTGCGAGCTCTGCGAGCGACAAAGCATCCGAGCAGCAGAGATACAGACAAGCCGAGCCAAATAAGAGGAGCAAAGACGAAGTCGAAAGAGGGAGAGCGGCCAGAAGGAAAGTTGCCGTGAGGAGCGGCGGCCGTCAGGCGTAAAGGCCGACGGCGTCGAGGCAGCCGTCGACGAGCGCTCCGGCCCGCTGGTCGGCGTTCCGCAGGCGGTCGATGATGACCTTCTTGAGGACGTCGGCGCTGCGGGGAGAAGAGAGATGGGTCAACCGTCAGTCGTCGGAATGCTGCCGGCAGTCGCGATCGAGACGCACTCGGCCTTAACGTCTGCGCGCGAGTACTTGACCTCGACGCCGACGGCGATCGCCTCGGTGCTGGTCGGCCAGCGCGCGAGCGTCTCGAGCGTCAGGTCAAACGAGACGGCAAGCTTGGCCTTGATGGGGCAGATCATGATGGTCGCCTCGGCCCGGACGACGGCCGGCGAGGGCGTCGTGTAGGTGACCGGATACCGCAGCCGGATCAGCTGGAGCTCATGCGTCAGGCGGATCGTCGCAAGCCAGAGCTGGTGCACGCGCTGGACGAGCTGCGAGGGTTTGGGGTGATCGTCGGCGTCAGTATCAGATCCGGAGCGCACTTCTCTTGTAAATTGTGAGGGGGACCGTCGGGACCTACCGCTGGAACGCTGTCGAACGAGGCCTGCTCGACCTCGCGCCGGACGAGGCCGAACAGTTCGACCGCGAGCTCCGGATTGCGCTTGATCCTTGACGAGCCGACGAGCTCGACCGACGCGCCCACGGGCGAGGGCGTCGAGTCGTGACACGCGAGCACAAGTTTGAGGTCGCCGAGGATAAAAAGCTCGACATGCGTCGGCGAGCGATCGGCCAGCCGGACCGAGTGGAGGTACTCGAGCGTCCGCACCTCGTCTACAGTCGGCGGGGACGATCAGCGCGGCAGTGTCAGCCGGGTACGCCGCTAGAGGGGATGTAGAAAAAACGGCTATGACGCGTGGACGGACCTTCGAGCTCGCTCAGCCGCTCGGCCGTGAACGAGCCGGCCGAGGCGTGCTTGCCAAAGTCGATCGCCTCGAGGTACGTCTTCTTTTGCGCGGCGATGCTCTCCTTCTTGGCCTGGAGACTCGCGAGGATGACGCCGACGTCGTGCATCTCCGACTTGACACCGTCGATCTGATCCCTGGCAGGCAGGAGAGACGCGGGAGATCACAAGTGCAGGGAGGGTGAGCAGGAGCTCCGCGCGCGCAGCAGTGGGGCGACCAGGGCACGACGCACTTCTGCTCCTGGATGTCGGACCGCCGGTGGGCGAGCTCCTGCTGGTCGCAGGCCTGGACATCCTCGACCTTCTTCTTCTCCTGCGCGAGTTGCAGCCGCACGGCGGCGTGCTTTGCGCGGAGCTCGACGAGGTTGGTCTCGCGATCAAAGGCCGCCTTGACCGCCGCCAGACGGGCACGGTCCTCGAGCAGGTCGGCCCGGTCGTTCTCGTGACCTGTCTTGAGCGGCGTCAAGATGTCAAGCCGCCACTCCAGCCAGCGCTTCTTGACCGTGTGCTGGGCGTACGTCTTGAGGTGCTTAAGCTGGGTCTACAGAGCGGGGCACACGGGTCAGCCTCGACCACCATGCGACGAAGGCGCTGGCCCCCGACGGACCTCGATCATGCGCTTCTCGTCATCATCAGCTTCGAGGTACTCGGTGAAGAGGAGCGGGTTTGCGATCGACGCCTCCTCATCGAGGACCTGGACAATTTGCCGGCTCTTCTCGGTCGCCTCGCGCAAGTTGTTGCAGGCCTAGACAGGGAACAGCAGGGATGTCACTCGTCAGCATCAACGTCTCGAACGACAAGATGGCACAAGACGCACCCAGTGGTAGACGACATAGTCCTGCATGTTGAGGACGTGGTGGGCGTAGTCGACGAACGAGTACTCGCCCCCGCTGCGGCCAGTGCCTTCGGTGGGTCGGCGGTGAAGGCCGAGCATCTCGCCGGGCTGAATCGTCGACCGCCGGCGGCCGGCGGTGATGTTGGTCATGAACGAGAGGCCGGTCATGTCGAGAAACTGGTTGAGCGAGACCGGTTCGGGCTGGAACTGACGTGACAAAGAAGGATCTGTCAGCGGGCGGATGCATCAGGACCGTCGAACGTCGGGCGAAGGCCGCTCACCATCTCGTCGTCGTCCCCGGCGTCGGCCGACTCTTGCGATGCGCGGGGCGTCGAGGTCACGGCTCCTCCGACAGCCAAGCTCGGCCGACCGAGTCGCTTCTTGCTCGGCGTCGCCGTCTCCTCCCTCGTTCGCGCGGGCGCTGGAGGCGGGGTCGTTCCCCTCTCCTGGGCGACTTCCTCGTCAAACAGCTCGTCGGCCGCTGCTTCGGCCGAGGCCATGTCGATCTCCTCGGCTCCGATCTCGACCTCCTCGGGAGGCGGGTTGAAGAGGTTGGCCGTCGCATCCGAGAAGGAGGCGCGGAGCGACGTCGGCGGCGCCGCCTGGGGCGAGGTCGAGAAGATGTTGACCTCGGGGGCATCTGGCGCCGGGATTGCCGCGGGCGAGCCAGCCCGGGCGAGGGGCGAAGCAAAGAGCGAGGCCGGGAACGACTGCTTGGCACCGGCGGTCGCGGTCGCGGGAGGACCCTTGGGTGAGGCGCGAGCGGGCGAGAAGATAGAGCTGAAGGCGTTCTTGACGGGTGAGAAAATTGAGTGCGTCGCTGCCGCCGGTGGTACAGCAGCCGGCGCTTCCTTCGCGATAGGCTCCGACTCTGCAGGAGTCTCGTCCTCTGCAGCCGCTTCGGGGGCCGGCTGGCCAAAGATGTCCCCTCTGACTCGAGGTGCCGCTTCGGGGGCCCGCCGCTTAGCAGGGCTCTTGCCAGAGAGCGAGTTCCCGGCTCCCGCCGACTCAACCTCGTCCTCGTCGTCCTCCGCAGGTCGTTTTCTGCCCCCGGGACTGGCTGCAAGCGACGCCCGTGACCGTGGCTGCTGAGCCTTGGCGGGCGACTCGAACAGGTTGCGCGCGCTCGAGGTCGATGCCGACGGCGTGAACGCTTTTGCCTTGGCCGCGGACGACGCCGTCGGCCGGCTGAGCGACGAAGGGATCGGTCGCGTCGGTGTCGGGGCCGAGCCGGACGCGATCGACTTGCGAGGTGACTTTGCTGGTGAGCGCGAGAGCGACTGGCGGAGCGGAGGCGCAGAGAGCGACGCCCGGCCACTTGTCGTCGTCGTCGTTGTCGTCGTCGAGGACGAAGGGCCAAAGATGCTTGATCCGGCTGCGGCGGCAGGGGCGGCGGGAGTAGAGATGCCTCCGCCGGCTACGGTGAAGTCCATCCCGCCGTCGTCGTCCTGGTCGAGCTCCTCGGTCTCGTCCTCGTCGACCGCGCTGGAAGGGCCGCCGAAGATGCCGCCAGCGGCGGTCGTGTAGTCCATGCCGCCATCGTCGTCGTCGTCGAGGTCCATCTCGACCTCGTCTGTCGAGTTGTCGAAGGGCGCGCCGGCGGCGGCGAGAATACCGCCTTGGGCGCCGGTGAGCTCCATCCCGTCCTCCTCGGCCTCTTCGTAGCCCTCCATCTCCTCGGCTGCAGCCCGGGCAGCCGCCTCCTCGCGCGAGAGGGAGCTGGCACCGGCCGGTCGAGCCTGCTGGGCGAACCACGTGTTGAGCCGCCGAGCCTCCTCTTCCTCGACACCATAACCGAGCGAGCGGCGGACGTTGGCGTCGGCCGTCGGCGGGGCCGAGGGCGGGATGATGCCGCCGGTGGCAACGGTAAAGTCCATCGTCCGATCCTCGTCATCGCGCGGGGCGAGGTCATCCTCGTCCGAGTGAGCCGAGATTGTCGACGCCGAGGGCGAGAATGGGCCGGCATCTGCGGCAGCGGCGACCGGCGGGGCGGCGTGGATACCGCCGACGGCCTGCGTCATCTCCATCGCCTCCTCACCGTCGTCGTCCTCGTCGGTCCGGGCCTCGTCGCTGTCTTCCTCCATCGACATGTCGGCGCTGCCTTCGCTCGCAAAGCTTGCGGCCGAGCTCCGACGCCGGCTCTTCTCGGCAGCCGGGGCTTCGAGCGGCGCAGCAGTCGTCCCCGTCGAGGATCGCCGACGGGTTGCCGTCGCTACGGGAGCGGCAGCACTCGCAGATGACGGTGGAGGGGGGGCTGCAAAGATGTTCGATTTGGCCGGGGCTGGGGCTGGCGAGGGTGCGGTTGCCGAGCTCGATGAGCCGACGGACGACGTCGACTGCGAGAGGACGCCTCGCCCCGGGTCGATCTCAAACATGCTGCGAGGAGGACGAGAATGCGAGTCAGAATGCGCCCAATCCGCCGCAACAGGGATCTGGGAAACGCACCGGACGTGAGCGTGGGCCGCGAAGCTCACGCGCCGGTCGAGCATGCGCGTCGTGCTCTCGCCCGGCAGACGCCGGAATTGCGTCTCGTTCTCGTCGTCGTCGTCATCGTCGTCGTCGTCGCTGTCGCCGACGCGGGCCGTCTGCCGGCCGAGACCAATGTGGCCGGTTGTGAAGTTCTGGGTGACGTCGTCTGGGTTGTACGTCTTGAGGATCGACTTGCGAGGGACCTGATCGGAGGGGGAGGGGGCGGCGAGCGTCAGTCAACACGGCGGAGTCGGATGATCCGAAGCCGTCGCCGATGATCCCATCGCCGCTCGCCTTCGAGCCCTCGAGATGGCCCGCGAGCGACCGGAAGACCCCGCCATCCTCGATGACACGTCCCTGGGAAACAAGCGAAACAGTAAGGGAGTTGGATGGACTCACGAGAGCTCGTCGCGCGACCTTCCTCGGGCTGAGCCCGCCGGCGCTGGTGCCGACCTCGTCGCGCTGGCCAAAGACAGCGACCGGCCGGCTTCCGAAGCCAACCGTCTCGCCCGGTGCGAAGCTCGCAGCTCGCTTGCCGGTCTTGGTCTTGCTGCCGCCGCCGCCGGCGACATTGGAGGATGAGCTCGTCGCTGTCGACGGGAGCGGCGTCGGCATGGCCGAGAGCGACTTGCGCGTCTGCCTCGGGGGGACAGCCATCGCAAGTTGTGAAAGCGGCGGGCCAGGAGCGAATGGAAGCGTACGAGAGCGTCGAAGGATGCCGGTAGCCGTGGCCAGCGAGGGAGAGAGTGCAAGACAATGAGGGTGGGTTGGGGAGCGAGGCGAGGAGGGGTCGGCGGCGTGTTGAGGGAGGCGGCGACCTGCCCACGGCGCGTCGTGGGCTCCTCCGCCGAGCCGTCTGGGCTATCTATGCCCCAGCTGGGCGCACTTTCCGGGTTCCTCGAGCCCCCGCAGCCGGCCCCCGCTGCGCTGGCAAGCCGGAGGCCCTGACGCTCTCAACTTCCTCCATCGTTCGTCCGCCTCATCGCAACCCCTCCGGGCCTAGCTGCTGCACCTCTTCCTGCGCAGAAGGTACGCGGTCCGCGATGCCGTCTGCTGCTGCTGCCGCCACCGTCAACACGCTCGTACGGCCTCTGCTCCGGCTCGCACTCGCCCTCCTGCATCTGCTCGCGCTCCTGCTCGCGCTCGTCCCGGCCTTTCCGCCCTCGAGCAGGCGCAGGCCGCGCTTGGCCTCGCCAACGGCAGATGACGCAACCAAGCCGCCGCCGAAACACGTCCAGCTGCTGCTCGTAGCGCCAACGGACGCCGGCCAGTCGACTGCGAGGGAGGCGGCCGTCGGCCGGCTCGTCGTTGAGAGCGTCGCGCGCGCGGTCGCCTGGGCGACGGCCGAGGGAGTCACCGAGCTCAGCGTGTTCGAGCCGTCAGGTCCGTCTCCAAGCGGCCCGGGTCTGACAGAAGCTGATCCTGTTGGTGGTCCCACTGACGAACCCGCGCTGCTCGCTACATTCCACGTAGACCTGCTCCCGAAGCTCCATGGCGAGCTTGTCTTCCGTCTGACGGCGCGTCCGCCAACGCCGCCGAGCTCGACGCCCTCGTCGCCGCCGTTCCCGGTCGACCGTCGGCCACTCCCACGACAAAGCCCGTCACTTGAGGCCGCACGATCGCATCCGTCCGGATGGACAGATGGCTGGGTGACGATTGAGTGCGGTCGGCCGGCCGGCGAGGGGAGCGAGGACGATGTCCGAGGCGGCTCGGCTAGCGGACCGAGTGGCTCGTCTGTTCTGCTCCGGCCGACAAGTCGGACCGGATCTGGTGGCACAAAGGGAACATCGGCCTCCGGTTCGACGTCAAGTGGCCTGCGCCTGCGCAATCCTCCCTCTCACTCGAGCGATTTTGTCGACGATTTGGCCGACACGCAGCGGACCGACCGACCTCAGCGCCCGCCGCTCAACGTCCACCTCCTGACGACCCAGTCAAGTCAGCCGCTCTTGACTGAGCTCGCACGAAACTTCGCCGCCGAGCCGAACCCCGCAGAGATCGAGGTCGGGAGCGTGACGGCCGCGCTTGGCCGGAGGCTACCGTTCGCCCATCTCGACCCGGACCTGCTCATCATCCATCGGCTCGAGCCCTACGGCGTCGACGACGTGGCCCCCAACGCTCCTGAAGCTCGCCTCTCCACGAAACTGAGCGAGGGTCGCTCGACCCAATCGAGCCAGAGATCGACACCAGCCGACCCGGGATCGCGACCGGCTTACTGGTCGCCCGCGCGCCTCGCGCGCCGCTGGGTATTGTCCCTCGCCCGGGCAGCTGCCGTCCGAGCGTCCGACCAGCCAGGGTCGATGTGGCTCGCCAGCGGGGCCGAGAGCGTCCGGCTCTACGGTATCGGCGTCTGGGGCCTGCGCGTGACCGAGATCTAGTGGGTGCCCCTCTCCGAAATCTTCTCCCCAACAGTCCAATGCCCTGACGCGCTCGCCTGCACTTGTCCGCTGCTTGCTTCCGCAGCCAGACATCTCCTCGACGACCGACGCCGTCACCGACCGCGGCCGACCCTGCGGCGGCGGCGGCGGCGATAGCAGGGAGCGGAGCCGGCCGCGCGCTCGACCGCGAGGACTGGGCGCGGGCGATGGACGCCTGGCGGGGGATCGAGCAGCGCTACGGCCGATAGCATCTCCTCTTGCATTGCTGGTCGTCAGGATGTCTGCTGCTGCTGCTGCTGCCAGGAGGGGAGGGTGCACTGCAAGAACCTGAGCTTTCCGAGGCCAGCGACATCCGCGGGGCGGGTTGCTGGGCTCGCTTTGGCATGTGCTTTTCCCAAGCCTTCTCTCCGCGTCATCCGCCGTTTCCCTGCTTCAGCCCTCTCCTCTCCGGCGCAAGCCCCCTCGTCCCCCCCTCCGTACCGCCATCTTCGACGACCTCCCTTCCTTCTTTTCCTACCTTTCAATCGACCATGGACGCCTCTAGCCTCACTCGCTCGCCCGACAGTCGGTCCCTCCTCTTGCCGACCACTTCATCAGCCCTTCCCCCCCCCCGCTCGGAGCTGACACTCTGGCCCGTCCTGCCCGCCCTGCAGAGCACGCCGAGAAGCTGCTCTCGTCGACCTCGTTCCCATGCTCATCCTCGATCTCTCTCTCGGATCCGCTCCTCGCACCCGCCGGCGAGCGGCCGATCAGCGGCCCGAGCTCCGTCAAGGCGGCGCTCGCGATCGAGCATCTCTTTCGGCAGGCCATCCGCGTCCGGGCCGCCGACTTTGACGAGGGCACGCGCGTGCTCGCGCTCGAGACCGAGTCGACCTGGGCGCTGCCCGTCTTCGGCCTCGTCCGGCTCCAGAGCGAGGGCCGGACCGAGATCTTCTTCGAGGACGGCGCCGAGGGCAAGAGCGGCCTCGTCGTCGGCCGCATCGAGAACAACGAATCGATGGACGTCGTCACCGCCCAAGCGCTGCCCAAGGCCCTGTCCGTCCATGCAGCATCTCCTTCCGAGTACGGTCCATCAGACTGACCTCTGTGTCTTTTCTGCCACCTCGTAGTGCCTACCCACTCGCCCTGAGCCTCACCCTCCTCCTGCCCCTGCTGGGATCGCTTCTCGTCGTCATCTCGCACGCGACCACTCACGTCCGACGGGTCGCCCGCCGTCGGCCCTCGGGCCCGGTCGCGGCCTTCATCAATCCGCTCGACACGGCCCTGATTGTCCTCGCCCTGACGGCTGTCGGTGCCCTCAACGTTGGCTCCTGGATCGCCGGCCGCTGGCAGGGTTTCGTCGGTGATGCTGGCATCCTCATCAACGTCCGGTGGGTGCCCGCCTTTCCTGCTGCTCTGCAAAGCAATCTCATGCTGACCGCCAGTTGCAATCATCAGCCTCGACTCTGACAGCAAAAACGACTCCAAGGCCGCCTCCTCGTCGTCTGGCAAGACCTCGGCCATCAAGACTAAGCGCAACGACTCGTCTTCGGCCGTCTCGTCCCGGACCAAGAAGGTCAGCAACAACGGCACGGCCTCGCCTGCGACCTCGGCCGACAAGCACACCGAGCTCGGGCTCGATGAGCGGTACCCTCATCACGACCACGTCGTTGACGAGGTGTCGTTTGCGGGTGCCATCAAGAGCGGCGTCGCTGGCCTCGATGAGCGCGTGGCGGCCGATGCCGGCAAGCCGACTCAGAACGGCGGCAGCAGCAACGGTCGGTCGCAGCCCGAGACTGTGGACCAGGAGAAGAGCGAGGAAACGTCCAAGGCCCCTTCTTCGACCGAGGAGCGCTACCCCCACCACGACCACGTCGTCGAGGAGGTCTCGTTCAAGGACGCGATCAAGTCTGGCGTCGCCGGCCTCGATCCCAAGATTTCTGCTGAGGCCGCGAACGAGGACGGCAAGCAGGACGCCACCGACTCGACCGCCAAACCGTCGAAGGCCGACAAGAAGCAGAAGCAGTCGAAGGCGACCGGTTCTGAGCCATCGGCCGAGGCTGCTACCGAGGCACCTGCAGGTGACGAGCGCTACCCGCACCACGATCACGTCGTCAAGGGGGTCAACTTTGCCGACGCCATCAAGTCGGGCGTCGCTGGCCTCGACGACCGTGTCTCGGTCGACAACCATTAGGGGGCTTGCCCCTCGAGCGCTCAGTTGTCCCTACACCCCGCTCTCCAGGCGCCCACCTCTTCCCGCACCCCTCGCCCCACCCGAACCTAGATCTATCCGTCCCTCCACCGCACATCCACCGGTCCCGTATCCATTTATCAACCTCGGAGCGCACGCATCCCACTGTATCCAAGTCCTTTCTCGCACACGCCTCATCCTCTCAGCAACGATCATCCGATGGCAGATCGCTCGCTGCACGGCCGACTGCGCGCCAACCCGCACCAGGCCGCCCGGGCTCGAAAGTGATGCAAAAGGCCTGCTCGTAGTGTCTACGCCTCGCCTTCGCCGTTGAGCCTTCTTCCTCTCTCGCGGCTCGGGGCGCAAGTGTCTGACCGAAGCGAGCCGGCCTGCGCCGGTCGGCTTGGCCGGGTTGTGTGAGCGTCGCCGCGCCTCTGGACCGACGGCAGCGGCAAGCAGTTGCGCCGCGAACTCCGACGAGCTGACAGCTCGACGAGCGAGCCATGGAAACCGTGAGGGAGGACAGCAGATGGCCCCTGCGCGAAAGATGCGCAATCTCTTAACCGAGATTGATGTCGTTGAGGGCGACGGCGACGCAGGCGCTGCAGAGAGAGGAAAGGCCATCAGTCTCGAGCTGGCCCGGCTGCGGCCCTCTCCCGCATGGGGCAACGTGTCACGCACCGGTGGTGGCCGTTGTACTGGCGGACCGTCTCGCCTGTGGCAAGCTCCCAGAGCCGAGCGACGTGGTCCGAGCTCGCTGCAAGGACGACCAGATGCATGACCGGTAGTCAGCGCGATGAAAGGCAGACGGGGGGTGCGAGGTCGACGCACCGGTGACGAGGTAGGCCGAGTCGGCCGAGTAGGCGCAGTCCCAGACCCAGCGCTGGTGGCCCTCAAGCACGCGCTCGAGCTTGAACTCAAAGTTCTCGGTCGACCAGATCTTGATCGTCTTGTCGGCCGAGCAGGTTGCGAGGTGCCTGTGACGCCGACCAAGAGTGGCGACGTCAGGCGGGGCCAGAGGGGGAAGACGCTCGAACCGCTCAAGGAGGGGAGGGGGGGGGGGACGCACTTGACATCGGGGCTGAGGAGCACCTTGGTGATGTATTTGGAGTGGGCCGAGAACATCGTCACCGGCTGGAGGTCCGTGTCGGACCCGGGCTCAAACTTCCAGACGTAGACGTTGCCCTGCCGAGTTTGGGGCGAGGGAAGTCGTAGGCAGCGGTCAGCACCGGCCCTGACGGCAGGCTTCAGACGAGTCGCACCTTGTTGTTGCCTGCAACCAGCATCGAGCCGTCCGAGGCGATCGAAACGCTCCGGATCGGCACGTCCGCGTCGGGCACCTGGTCGCGCCAGCGTAAAGAGTCGCATCAGCCTCGCGGCTCCACTCGCCTGGCCGGGTCGACTTGAGCTGAAGGTAGAGGGACTCACGAGCTCGTGCGTGCAGCTGTTCTCTGCGAGGTCCCAGACCTTGACGCTCCCTTCCTGGTCGCAGCTGACGAGCTCGCCTTGGTTGGGATGGATGACGACCTCGTTGACGGCGGCCTTGTGGTCATAGTTGCGCTGGATGTGGCTCGTCCGCGTGTCCCAGATCTTAAGCGAGTGGTCCTCAGACGAGGTGACGAGCCACTTTGACTCGCAGTGGAAGGCGAGCGAGGTGATGTTGGCCGTGTGGCCCTCAAAGGTGGCAATCTGGAGGGAGGGAGGGGGGGCAAGGGGCCGTTAGCGCCGAGTGCTGGAGTGCGTGCGCGGAGGAGGGGCGCGACAGACCGGCGTCGCGTTAGCTGGGTTCTGGATGTCGTAGAGCCTGCAGCGAGGGTCCCGACAAGAGGGATCAGGTCAGCCGCAGCCTACGAGCGAGACCTTTAAGCAGGCACGGCACGCACCGGACGAGCGTGTGGCCGGCGGCGGCGAGGATCTTCTTGTCGGGCGAGATGGCCAGGCGCGTTATTTGCTTCTGCTCGTCGAAACGGGTCCGGGCCGAGTCGGCGCCTGGTCGTCAGCGCCAGTGGCCTCTCAGCGTCGCACGCCCTCGAGCCGAGCATAGTCGGGAGCTCGGGTGTTGCACGAGACGACGAGCGCCATCCAGCGCTTTTAGGAAATGAGAGGAAGACGACGCACAGAGTCGGCGTTCTGGATCGTCCGGCCGCAGATGCCCGACCACGCCTCCCAGAACTTGATCGTGTGGTCGTCTGCCAGAGTTCGATCGCAGGGCAGCGGTCAGCATTTGCTATGTCTGCAATATCGAGACCTCATCTCCTTGACGCACAGCCAGCGGTGACGAGGACGACCGAAAGGTCCTGCTGCTGGGCCGGGGCCGGCGGGGGCAGCGGCGTCGCTTGCTGTTGGTGCTGCTGTTGCTGCTGCTGATGGGCCTGGTTCGGTGGAAGCGGGGCGGCGGTGGCCATCGTGCGCGGAGATACAAGCGGTCGTACGGGTCTGCTTGCTACGGACAGGGGATCACTGCTCGGGTCGAGAGAGGAGGAGATGGAAGGGAAGCGGGTCGACGTCGTAGGAAGCTCAGGCTAGGCTGAGCTCGTCCTCGAAGGTCGCCTTCGGGGGTTGAGCGGCCGACGTCCATCTTGCCATGCTGCCTTCCTCGCCCCCGCTGTCGCCCGAGGTGGTCGCCTACCTCGGTCCGCCAGGGACCTACTCGCACCAGGTGCGTTCTATGTCTTGCTCAGTGCTGTCGCATGGAGGCAACGATGAGGTTTCCTTCTCGCTGGAGGCTGACCACCCTTTGCCCTATCGGCTCAGGCCGTCCTCGACCGCTTCGGGCCCAGCGCTAGCTACCGGCCGTGCCAGACCATCGCAGGTCAGTCCGCCGCAAGAGACCCCGCCGACGGCCGACCAAGCTGATGGCCTGCTCGCGCTGGACGTCCCGGACAGACGTCTTTGCCTACGAACCTTCATCGGCGGAGGAGCGTGCCCGGGGCTGGTCGGCCGCCGTCCCGCTCGAGAACTCGAAGAACGGCATCGTCCTCGAGACGCTTGACCTCTTGCTCGACAAGGGCAAGGGCCGTGCCTCGCCATGGACGATCGACCACGAGCTTCGTGTCAGGGTCCGGCATTGTCTCGTCGTCCGAGATGATTTCGAGGGCAACTTGCGGGAGCTCGAGTGGGTGCGGAGTCATGAGCAGGTGCGTCGCCCGGTGCTCGATTGGAGCCACCTGCCATGAAGTCAGGCAACGAATCTGAGCTGCCTGCCCTGCTACCCTGCGCACCCACAAGGCCCTCGCGCAATGCCAGACGTTCCTCTCAGCCTCCTTGCCCTCGGCCAAGCGGATACCGACCGCGTCGACGGCCGCTGCCGCCGAGTCGCTGCTCGAGCCCGGGAACGAGCGCGGGGCCGCCATCTGTGCGCGGACGGTCGTCGACGTCGTCAAGGGACTTAAGGTGGCGTCGGAAGGCGTCGAAGACATGGCTGGTGCGTCGCCTCGGCCTGCCGTTTTCTGTCTGAGGCCGGAGTGGTGACCAAACGTCTCGTTTGGCCATGCAGGTAACACAACGCGCTTCCTCGTCCTGAGGCATCTTCCCGCTGCTGCTGGCGATGCCCCACCTTCACAACCTAACGATGCAAGAGGTCGGACACTGCACTTCTACGCCTACACGCCGGGGCCGTCGGATCCGCCGTCCTTTGCGCCCCCACGGGCACTGCACGCTCGCGCGCCGTCCCGCATCGCGCCCACCCTCCGTGCGGTCGATCGACGCCCGACGGGCGACGGCGGTAGCCGGTACCTCGTCTGCTTTATGACTGAGGGTGGGGAGCCGCCAATCGACGAGGACGTCGGGCGCGGCTCGACGGCGGCGGCGGCGGAGGCCGAGAGCGGGAGCGAGTCTGAATGGCGCTGGGTAGGCTCGTGGCCTGGGCATGAGGACGAGGCGAGGTCGTCATGACTCTTCCTGGCTACTGCAGGTGCTGCAGATGCTTCTTGTCATGGTCGGTGCAAGTACTCCCCTGACCGACGTACGCTTTGGCCGTGATGACGCGCGATCGAGGTCGGCGCCATCGGAGTCGGGCGGCTGAGATCGGCTGCGCCCTCTCGCCCCCTTCGCCCTGCCTGCCTTTGCTGCCCCTCGTTCAGCCCTTACCATCTCCACCCTCCGATGCCCCGCCTCCTACCTGCTACCCTCGCCCGCCTGCCCAGACCCATCACCCGCCTCGCCCTCAGCCGCACCATGTCCACCTCGACCGAAAGCCAGAAGCCCGAGATCCTCTCGACGACCGAGCTCGGCTCGGCCGACGCTAAGTGGCTCAGCCTCAACAAACTCGCCTGGCGTGACCAGGATGGCAAGGAGGTGCGGCCCGCGCACTTTATTTTGCTCATCACTCGTTTGCAGGGAGCTGACCCGTCCATCTGTTCTTCTAGCGCGCCTGGGAGTGCGCCTCCCGCAAGACTCGGTCGAAAGGCGGCGTCGACGCCGTCGCCATCCTCACGCTCATCCATGCCGAGGGCCAGCCGACGCGGACCGTCATCATTGAGCAGTACCGGCCGCCGATCGGCAAGGTTGTCGTCGAGTTGCCTGCGGGTCTCATTGATGAGGGCGAGGGTCCCGGTGAGACGGCGCTTCGTGAGCTCAGGGAGGAGACCGGCTACGGCGGCTCGAGCGAGGGCGCCGGCAAGACCGAGGTCCGCGAGATCAGCCCGATCAGCGTCAATGACCCCGGTGCGTCCTACAAAAAGGAGGAGCGCCGTCCCTTTCCCTCGTCATGCTGACGCGGCTGCGAAACCGTCTCCTTCAGGCATGACGGACGCCAACATGCAGCTCGTCACCGTCGACTGCCACCTGCCGCCGGGGACCAACAACCCGCCGCCAAAGGCCGACCTCGAGGAGGGCGAGCACATCGTTCAGCGCGTCGTCGCCATCAGCGAGCTCTACGACGTCCTCAAGTCGTACGGCGACAAGGAGGGCTACACGGTCGATGCCCGGCTCTCGCACCTCGTACGTTTCTGGCCTTCGAACCTATGCTTCGCCTCTGTCGACGGTGCTGACCCGCCCTTCTTTTGTAGGCGTACGGCCTTAGCCTGACCAAGTCGCTCGGCCTCTCAGACGCCGACGGCCAGACGTCGTCGTCGTCGGCTGAGCCCAAGCAGGCGGCTATCATGGAGGATGCCGTCGCCGACGAGATTCGCGAGGTTGAGCAGGAGCACCCCGAGGCCATCGAGAAGGGCAAGGACGGCGTCATCATTGGCGAGGAGCAGGCCGCGCCGACCTCGTAGACCGACGGGCGCTGCTCCTCCTTATCTTCCATCTGACTGTCCCTTGCTTGCTGTAGCCGCCCTCATGTGTAGCATTGAACTCCCCACCCTGCCTGTTCTGGTCTCGAGCGATGGACCAATGTGATCATCTGACGAAGGGAGAAGAGCAGGGCGACAAGGCAGAGAATGAGGGCGTGACACGAAGAGAAGGGGAGGAGAGCGCGGCAAAGGACCAAGCGAGAGCAGAGCAGGAGGAGGCGGACGTCCAGCGTCGGTCTAGGAGAGTGAGGGACGCGAGATGATTGGGCATGAGAGGGGTCGTGAAGTGAGGCAGTCGATCTAGTAGTCGTACTCGAGGGCAGGGTTGACGACAGCCGAAGAGGGCGTCTTCTTGTGCCGCCGGCCAAAGCTGAGGCCTTTGAGGGCCGTCGCGAAGCGGCCGCCCTTGTTGGCGGGAATGCTGAGATCGCCGGCGGTCGTGTCGGTCCAGGCTGAGAGCATCGTGTTGGGCGTGCCGGAGCGCGTGCGCTCACGCTCGCGGTCGAGCTCGGCCTTGGAGAACGGCGGCGGGGTCGGCGAGAAGAGCGAGCGGAGGCCCTCCGAGAGTGAGGGCGTCGAGCGGTGTGACTTGCGCGATGCCTGCGTGCCGTTGCCGCCGCCGGAGCGCGAGCGGGCGAGCGAATTGCCCACGCCCCGTGCCGAGGACAGCGTACCGTACGCACCGGTCGCCGTACGTGACTCTGCCCGATCGAGAGGGACGATCTCGACCGGCTCGGGCGGGAGGATCGAGCGCGGCGTCAAAAGCTCGGACGTGTTGAGAGTCGAAGGCGTCGGCGGCTGGGGCGAGGGTCCCCGACGGCTTAGCGTAGCCGACGGCCGGCCGAAAGTGGACGGCTGACGGGCGTGTGCGGTTGGCTTGCTGCCGACGGGGACAGGGATCTGCGACGGGGCAGCGACCACCGACAGGCCCGTCGGCGGCGACGTGTTGCGCGCCGCCTCGCGGTCCTTGGTCAATGCCGACCGGATGTTTTTGATCGACTTGAGCCGAAGGAGCGAGGAGCGGTGCTTGATGGGCGCGTGCGCCGTCTGGAGCGGAGCGACGTCAGACTCGGGCGGCGGGAACTTGAGGAACGAAAGGCGCTCTGTTGGGATGGCCGTCAGGGCCGGGTCCGACCGAGGGTCATGTGCCGCCTGGAAGAGGGCAAGGACTGCAAGGCAACGGACCAGCCGTTCAGCTGCCAGACGCTAGCGTCATGAGGCGAAGGAGGATACGCACGCTTCGACCGGGACCGCTTCAGTCGCGTCGACCGCGGCGCCTCCTGCTCGGTGACGGTTTCTCCGAGCCGCATGCTTCCGTCCTGAAGCGGAGCAAAGTGGATCGTCTCGTAGACGCGGTGAGGGATCGGTGGCGCGGCATCGTGGCCGTCCCATCCGTCGTCGCGGGCGGGCGTCGAGAGCGAGCGGCCGCCTGCGATGGCGGGCGAGCCCGAGATGCTCTCGGGCACGTCGGCGAGTCCCCGGCCGTTCGGGAGGTAGACGGGCTGGCCATTGAGCGTCGTCCGGCTCGGCGTCACCTTGTGCGATGGCGAAAGGACGTGCGAGGGCCGGAGGCCAGCGGCCAGCTCATTTTTGCTTGGCGTCGTCAGGAATGACTCGGACTGCGATGGCTTATGGCCTCGGCTGGTCGTTGAGGTGGCGCCGATGAGCGAGTTGCGGGCGTGAATCGAATCGCGCGTCTCCTCGACCATGCGGTCGACGCTGCGCGCCCACTGCAGTAGGAGAGGGTCACGTCAGCGGCCTCTTCCTCTCTTCTCGGAGGATCAAACGTCTGCGTGAGAAGGACGCACAAGCGAGATGCGGTCGAGCTTTGTGTCGATGCCGGCGTCGCCAGATGACTGGGCGATCTCGATGGAGGGCAGCGATGCCTCGGCTGAAGGGCAACGTTAGGAATAGAAATCAGCCAAAAGAACAACGGGGGCTTCCAGGGGCAAAAGGCTGGGACTGACAGACGCGCTTGTTGAGCGTCCTGGCGCTCGCGCTTGGCCGGAGGGTGGGTGTTTCGCCAAAGATCTGCGAGACTTGCGACAGCGGACGCTCTTTGACCGACGGGACGGGCACTCCTGTAATGCGAATGAAAACCGCGTGCGGCAGAATCAGCGTCTGAGTGCACGAACAGCAAGCTGGAGGGGACATACGGCGGACGATGCGCGATCGGGTTGACTGCGCGGGCTGGAGCGGCCGAGCGAGCACCGCCGAGGGCGGCGCACGCACGACAACGTTCTCCTTGTCGGCTTCGTCGGCGTCGGTGTAGCGGTGCTCGACTTGCTTCGGCTTGCTGCGGCCGTCCGCGCCACTCGAAGTCGCTACCGACAGCTGTGTGCCTCCGGCCAAGGTGTCGATGAGGATCCGCTCGGGCCGTTTGCGCGTGCGGAGCTCGGCCTCGCTTGAGCGGCCTCCGTCGATGACGGCCGACGTCCGATTCAAGACTGTTTTCGGCTGAGGGACAGGGATGGCCGAACCCGTGTTGTTGATCGGCGTCGGCCGGTGGTAGGCGGTTCTGGTACCGGCGTTGGCGGAAGAGGTCGTGGCTGTGGCGATGCGCGAGCGACGGGGCGAGGAGGCGCTGACCTTCCGGGGCGAGGTGTGCACTGCAAGGGCGACGAGCGGGTCGAGGGGTACGCGTGCGTCAGCGTTTTGCTCAGCGGGTCTCGCGCTGAGGGCAGGGAAAGGCTACCGACCCTTGACCTTGACTGCTTTCGCCGCACGAAGGCGCTCCTTCGACGGGCTCTGCCCAAGCCGCGGACCGACCGAGGCGACCGACGGCTCCTCGTTCCCGACCTGCCGGTCGACCGTCTTGTCGAACCGGAGGAAGGCAGCGACGCCGTCGACCTCTGGCTTTGCTGGCCGAGCACCGGCGGCGGCAGCGGCGGCGGCAGCTGTGACGCGGACGACCTTCTTGGGCGGCGAGGCCGTCTTCTTCTCGCGGTAGCTCCACTGGTCGTCGTTCTGCTTGACGTCGGTGTCGGCATCTGCACGGAGCGCTGACTTGGTCGTCGCAGCGGCGGCAAGGGCATCGACAGTCGTCCTTTCAACGGGCGTCGGAAGACGAGTGGTGGGCGGCTGTGCGTGGCGGAAGGCGTCTGGAAGGGATGGGCAAGAAATGGGTCAGCTTGGAGTGCCGCACTTCTTGGCAGTCGTGCTGCCTCGAAGCAGCAGAAGGGAACGCACACCGCCCAGCTTCGTCCGTCGACTTGCGCAGCGCACGATGTTCAACGGCCTGCTCAGCCGTCAGCCGGCGCTCATCGACCGGGTCCGTCATACCCCTCAGGAGGTCCTCCATCGGCCGCGAGAGGGACCACTCGCCGAGCCACGTGCCGGCCGCGGTCCGGGCGTGGTAGATTTCGAGCTCGGCCGGCGTCGTAAAGGCTTCCAGCTCGGAGCGTTCAAAGGGTGTCCGGCCGGTGAGGATCTCGAAGCAGGTAACCTGCCGACAGCAGGCGGTGTTCGGGGTCAGCGACGGCAGGAGAAGGACCGTTGTGGTAGGGTGAGCGACTGTCGTCAGGATAAGGCCGACGTACGCCCAGCGACCAGACGTCGGACGTCCGCTCATCGTGCTCCTCTCCGGCGGCCCGGGTCGCGCTCAGGTACTCGGGCGTCCCCCATGAGGTCGAGCTGATGAACGGCCTCGGGAGTCGACCCTGGCCGGCGTCGTAGCTCGAGGCGATGGTAGGGCCCCAGTAGGTCGCGAAGCCAAAGTCGACGAGGACGGGCTCGTCTTTGTCCGAGAGGAGGACATTGGCCGGCTGGTGCGGGCGATGGCGAAAGAGGGGAGAGGAAAGGCTGCAGTCAGCGGCTGTTTGCTGGGCGAAAGTTACGAAGGAGCGAGTACCTTGATGTCGTTGTGGCTGACGTTGTTGGCGTGGAGGAAGCGGACGCCGTCGATGAGGCTGCGGAAGTAGGGCCGCGCACGGTCCTATTGAGGAAGATGGCGAGGTCGTCAGCGGTCGACAGGAGGGTCGAAGAGAGGGCAGCGAGAGCGAGATGCGGACCTCGCTGATGCCGACCGGCATCGGCCGATCACAGTATGCCATGCTGACGAGCGCGTACGACGGCGAGAGGACGAACGCCTCGAAGGCGATGATCGACGGGTGCGCACTCCGAGCCGGCCCTCCTTCGTCCGGCTGGCGGCCGGTGCCGTCGTTGGAGGAAGGGAGAGGGAGCGAGTGGAGGACCTTGACCTCGTTCCAGAGGGCCTGGATCCTAGCCGTCGTCGTGCTGCTCCTCGTCGACCGATGAACGAGCTTGACCGCCACCTTACGTGGGGGGTTGTCGGTCTTGCGCGTGCAGAGCCAGACAGAGCCCCAGTTGCCAAAGCCGATCTCGCGGTGGAAGGTGAGCACCTCGGAGAGGGCTTCATCCGTCAGCGAGAGCACGGTCGGCTCGCGGACGGTGATGGCGAGGGCAGTGCGTGGGCGAGTGGGCGTCTGGTCGGGGCTTGAGCGGGAGGCGGACGGAGTGACGTCGACGGCAGCAGAGGCAGTGGAGGAGGCGATGTCGCCGGCGACCGAGGAAGAGGAGGAGCCGTACGACGACGAGGAGGACGAGGTGGACGCTCCGTGATGGACATCTGGCGCTGCCGAGTAGTCTCCTGGTGCCGTTGTGGACGTCGCTGTCGTCGCTGTTCGAGCCGTGTAGGTCTTTGCGAGCTGTCGACGGCCGTTCGCGCTCGGCGTCTCGGTCGCTATCGAGAGCACTGCCGCTGTCGGCCGCGCCGTCCCTCGACCGAGGTCGCGATGCGAGGGCGCATGGACGAGCTTCGCCGTCATCTTGCGCGATGAGGAGGCGGCCGACGAGTTGGACGAGGAGGTGGTGAAGGAGGAGAGAGAGGAGGGGGCCGACGTTGGGGGAGGGGGCGAGGGTGAGGGCGAGGGCCGGCCGTGCGAAGAGGTGGCTGCAAGCGAAAGGGCCATGGCCTTCCACTGTCTACGGGAAGAGGGGAGCTACGAGTTTTCAGTGATTCAGGGGCAGTGAGAGTAGCGATGGGAGCTGCAAGATGAAGGAGGAGGGCCGAGGATGAGGCAGGAGGCAGATGCGGTCAGTCGCACGGTCGTCGTCCCCGCCCTCGTCAGCTCTGCCCGTTTTCTCCTCCGGCCGGAGCTCGCAGAAGCGCGCAGGCCCGACGGGGTTGAATGATCGAGAACGGCGAGCGAGCTCCTGAAGGGTCCTCGTCACACGGAGAGGAGGGGGGGGGTCAGCCGGCCCTTCACGCGGAGGGTTGCCTCAACAGGGGGCGGGGGATGCGGTCGGGCGGGTCTCCCTCCGTCTGCCCTCGCCTGTATCGCCTGATCCTCCTCCTCTGAAGCGTCAGCAAGAGGGAGAGGTCGACCGTCAGCCCGGCTCCGACCTGGTTGGGTGCAGGTCAGCAGGAGCTGGCGGCGACCGAACGGGAGTCGAAGGCGAGGGGAGCGTCCGCGGCCGCGAGAGAGGCGACCGACGCGCAGCAGCTTCCCATCCCGCGCCCGACTTGGCCTGCCTGCCAGCCTCGTCGTCAGCGCCCCGTCAACCTCATCCTTTCCTGTACCGCCCCTCGACCTTTCTTACGATGCCAGTATCGCCAGCCAAGCCGTCCACGTCGGCAGCGGCCGCCTCTGCCAGCACTTCCGTCGATGATGACGAGCTCAAGTGGGGACGAGGTCCGTCGCTGGGCCCGTTTCCCTCGGACGCGTCGACCCATGCCTGCAGCTCGCCTGACCTGCCCTCCACCGCCCTTGCCTCGTCCTGTGCCAATCGATCCAGTACTCATCGCAGGCGGCGTCGACTGGTCCGTCCGCTCTCATATCTCTCGTACTCGGGCTCTGTCCTTTCGCCTCTTGCCGGCAGGGTGCCAGGCGATGCGAAGCAGGAGGCGACACCTGTCGAGCTCGGCCAGGCCGCCCGCCGACGCGTCCGTCGCGTGACCCGAGGTCCTATCGATCTCCCATCGCCACCCAGCCTCCGTCCTTACATCTATAATCCCGCCGAGCTGACATCGAGTTATCTTGACCCCCTCCACGCGCAGGCCGTTTATCGGCCGCCGCTCGACCAAGTCCGGCCAGGCAGCCAACGAGGGCGCCGAGGACCTCGCGAGCCCCCACATCCTGCGCTCCCTCTCCAACGTCGCCATCGTCTCGGTCCACGGCGGGCCAACGGCCTCGCACTTCGTCTGCCTCGACCGGGCTGGCGGGGCCTGGCTCTTTGGCCGGAACGAGGCGTCGAACCTGGGCTCGTCGACCGGCGGCAGCGGCGGGGCCAAGGAGGGCTACGTGCCCGAGACGTGTCCGCGCTACCTGACGCCGACCCGGCTCGGCCATCCAGACGCCCAGTCGCGCTTCACGAGCGCCATCATCGGCCGGAGCTTTACGTTGCTCGTTACGAACGACGGCACGCTCTATGCCGCCGGCGACAACAAGCATGGCCAGCTCGGCTTGTCCCCGAAGGCCAAGCTCGGCCTCGCCGGCTTCACCCGCGTCGAGAGCTGCAAGCACCTCGACGTCGTCGGCGGCGCGGCCGGCGGCAACTTTACGCTGCTCGTCTGCAAGGACGGCAAGGTCTATGCGCTCGGCTCGGCCGAGCACGGTCAGACCGGCACAGGTCGGACGGGCGAGCACATCGCAAAGGCAAACACGGTCGCGTTTGACCTCCTCTCGGAGCCGACGCTCGTCGGCGGCGCCCTCGCCGGCCGTAAGGTTGTCCAGGTCGCCTGCGGCACTGCGCACTCGATCGCGCTCGACGACGAAGGGCTCGTGTACACTTGGGTGGGTCCCCCTCCAATCCTTAACCCTTGGGATGCTCGCCTCGCTGACGAACAACTGGCGGGCTCGCTCGCGCGTGCGCGTGCGTGCAGGGCTTCAACGGCTACTGCCGGCTCGGTCTCGGCGACCAGAAGGACCGGCTCGCGCCCGTCGCCGTCGGCCAATTTGCGAAGGCCAACGTTGCCCTCCGGGCCCAGACGGTCAGCTGCGGGCCGGCCAACACGACGGTCGTCGACCGGATGGGCATCTACTACATCGCCGGCCGGTGGAAGACGACGGGCGACGGCGGCGGCGGCTCGCCCTACACGACTTACAAGTACCTCCAGGAGATGGGCTCGTGCAAGGTCTTCAAGACGGCCTCGGGCGGGGCGGGTCACTTTGCGCTCGCCGAGGACCACGCCGACAAGAGCTTGACGCTCGCCATCGCCTTTGGCCAGGGCACGCTGCACTCTGAGCTCGGCCTCGGCGAGGGCCTGCCAAAGGCCTCGACCAAGCCGATCAAGATTGAGCCGCTCGACGGACTCGCGCTGATCGATGTCGCCGCCGGCCAGGGGACGACGCTCTTCCTCTGCCGGCCGAGCGACGCCTATGCCGAGCTGCCGAGGCACGAGCAGCTCGAGACGGCCGACGAATGCTTTGTCTGCCAGCAGGCCGACGACCAGCCCGGCCTCGTCTGCGACGTGCGTCCTGATGATCCAGCGACCGCCTCTGCTCGCTTCCGACATTTTAGCTGACGGCCGCCCTGCCCTCCTACCAGTTCTGTGAGAAGCCCTTCCATCTGGCATGTCTGACGCCGGCGCTCGACAGCCAACCCGAAGAGCCAGAGTGGTTCTGCCCCGATGTGCGTTCTCTCCTATCCCCCCCCCCCCACACCTGGCCAGGGACGCATGGACGTCGACCGACCTCTCAGGGCTGACTCTCCTCTCGTCTCCGTCCCTGCCAGCACGAGACGCCGCAGGACCTCCAGTCGCTCGAATTCGTCCACGAGGGCGAGCTCGCAGCGGTCAGCGGCGGCAAGAAGTCGGCCGGCAGGGGCAAGTCGACCGCGGCAGTGCCGGCGTCGACGGGTAAGGGTAAAGGCAAGCGGGCGGCGGTGGCTGAGCCGGCGGGCGGCGGGAAGGGAGCGGCCGCGAAGAAGCGGAGATGAGGGCGACGTCGTGTTAAGAACCGATGCCTGTTCCGCTTGCCCGTGCACGTGAGGAAGGTCGCGCTAGCTGCTGCGATAGGCCGCGTGGGACGGGTGCCGAGCGTCGTGCCATCACGATCGCCCTCTTTGCTCGTTCACACGTCGACGAGCCGCAGCCGGCCGTCGCCGTCGATCAACAGACCCAAGCCAGAGAGCTGCGCGAGCGACCAGAGTGGTTAGGAGGCCGCGCGTCAGTCGTCTGACTCTGCGACGGATGGGAGAGGGACAGAACGCACGACGCCATCTGCCTGGCTGCGCCGGACAAAGATGACAGGCAACGTGAAAGAGCTCGACCCCGGCCCGACACCAGCCGCGGTAGGAGGATAGACGGCCGGCGTCGGAGGCGAGGGCGATCCAGGCTGGTAGACCGGGTGGTGGTGGTGGTCGAATGCCGCGACCGGCTCGTGCGCATCGGCCATCTGCTGCTGCTGCTGCTGCTGCTGCTGCGAAGGCGGCGGCGGATAGTGCGCCTGTTGCTGAGCGAAGGCTGCGAGCCGCTCCTCGAGCCCGCTAGCATCAACGCCAGCGACGTCGATCAGCGACCGGAAGGTCGGGTCGATCAGCGAGCCGAGCCCGTTCGGTCCAGACTGGCCGTCCTGCTGCTGCTGCTGCTGCTGCTGCTGCTGCTGCTGCTGCTGTTGCTGCTGGGCCTCCTGCTCCTGCTGCTGAATCGAGGCCATCGCAGCCGCAACAGCTTGTAGACCGGCGAGAGCGGCCGTCGGCCCCTCGTGCCCGTCAAAGGCCGTCGAAGGGCCGGCTGACAGCTGCGCCTCGGCGTGCTGGAAGACGTCGGCGTCGGTTGGACCGAGCGTCGACATGGTGAGGGTCGAAGACGAAGCCTCGTCGGCCGGCTGTGGAGGGTCACCACCGCCAGTAGTGGTGGCAACGCGTTCGAGGACGTGTGTGACCTCGATCACCGAAGGCAGACCGACGATGAGGTTGACCGAGCCGGACCCGCTCTCGCCCAGGTCGTTGGCATAGCCGTCATCGTGCGCAAGCTGGACCTCAAGCGGGCCGATCGGTCCCGCCCAGAGCTCGACAAGCTCGACCGGTCCGCTACCAAGCCCGGACGGAGGGTGGAAGGCGTTATCGACCGTCAGCTCGAGCGTCTGACCGTCTGGCCGGACAAAGGGCGGCCGGCCGGCTGCGACCGAGGGTAAGGGACCGGGTGCGGGCCAGAGGTGAGGGGCCGGCGCCGGTGGGAAGCGGAAGTACGTTAAGGAGACAACGCCTGGCGGGGCCGAGGCAAACGCGTCAGCCCGTGCGAGCGGAGAAACCGAGCCCAGCCCAAACGCACCGATGCTACCGATCGTGAAGAGGCTGAAGTCATCGACTTTGTCCCGGCCGGCAGGGGCGCCCTCACCGCCCGCGACGAAGACGACCGGTTGACCCTCGACATCGAGCAGGCCGCCGCCGGGCGGGTTGTCGAGACGGGGCGCGCACGAGAGGTACCAGCGAGGAGGTTCGCTGCTGCTGCTGCTGCCGCTGTCGTCGGCTGAGCCGCGCACTATCGGTCGACGGAAGGCCACCTTCGAGAGCTGGCCGACCGAGCCGCCGTTCCGCGCGGCCGCCGTCGAGGCGGCCGTTTGCTCGCCGGCCACGTTGTGGGAGCCCTCCCCTCGCTCGTCTAACGACGGTGCCTGCGGCTGCTGCTGAAGCCCGGTCGGTTCGCTGCCGGCCGACGCCGACTCGTCAAAGACGACCGACTTGCCCTCGACCCGGCACAGGATGAGCGGCTCGGTCCGCCAGCCGCTCTGGACCTCGACGAGGATGACTTCGTCCCCGTACCAGATCCAGCCGTCGTCGTTGTCGTTGTCGGCGGCGGCGGCAACGTCAGGGGTCGACCGATCGACTCGCTTGATCGTCCACCGGCTCCACTCCGAGGCGGTCGACACGCCCAACCGTTTCGTCCAAGCCTGCGCCTGCTGCTCGCCCATCTCCCCTGGCTCGTCCATCTGGCCGTCAACACGAGGCGGGACAGAGAGGACGGCGAGGGACGCCTGCCGTGTTGTCTGCTTGTTGATGCGCGAGTGGAGGAAGAAGGTCGAGCCGGCCACTAGGGAGCCTTCGGCCGTCGGCGGTCGGTGCTTGCCCGTCTTGGACCGCTTTGGCGGCTTTGAGCGGATCGAGAGTGGCTCACTGAGGAGGGTGAGCAGCGGCGGGGCCGGGAGCGAGATGGCTGAGGAAGAGGACGACGGGTCAGGAGGCGGGGTAACTTGAGGTAGGCCGTTGTCGATCGACGGCGAGGGAATGGCTGTTCGGGCAGACGTCTGATGGGGCCCAAGAGAAGGAATGTCAGTCCGGCTATCATCTCTACGGGGGGAGGAGAGGCGAGCCGACCTTGATCCGCTTCCTCGGCCTGCCGCTCGACCAACCCTCATTAGCCCCCATTTCCCGCTCGTCCAACTCCGACCGCCCGACCCCGGACGTCGAAAACGACGGCGATAAGGCCAACGAGGCAAGCTCAATTCTGAGCCGCCACGTGCTCAGACCTGCTGCTCCCCCTGGCGGCTGCTTGCCCTTCTGCTTGCCCTTCGGCCGAGGCTGGGGGACGACAGCTGGCGGCTCTGCCTCTGGCACTGCTGTCGCTGCCGTTGTGACAGGTACCAGGCCGGCCGAGCGCAACGTCGGGTCAAGCGAGTCGTTTTCGTTGCCGAGCGTCGATCCTCCGGCCGCGACGAACGACTCGGAATCGTCTGCGTTGACCGCCGCCAGTCCGCTCATCATCGCCCGCGCGGTTGGGCTCATCGGCGGCGGCGGCGCGCTGAATGAGGGAGCTAGAGAGAGTGTCATAGGCTGGCCGCCGATAAAGACGCCGTCGAAGGCGACTTGGCCTGCGACACTAGCGTCGATGCGTCGGCTGTTCGTCGAGGTGTCAACATCGACGGCTCTGTCGAGAGTCGCCGGCCCTATATTGACCGCGACAGCTGCGTATGATGGGAGGGAGAGCGTGACCTGCTTGCGCTGCTCGGCCGTCGGCGTTCCCACCTGCTGCTGCGGCGACGGGGGAGCATCCTCGCCGCCGACGCTCCCAGAGCCTATGGCAGTCGACAGGACCGCCACTTTCAGCACACCCTCGACCGCCCTCTGCTCTTCCCTCTCCTCCTCGTCCGCCGCCGACGGAGGATGCCTCGGCTGCGAAAGCGAGAGCTTGACGACGGGCGCGGGCGTCAGGAAGCGTTTCTCGTTGGCGTACGACTTTTGTGCGGCGGCGGGGTAGAAGAGGGCGAGCTTGAGAATCGAGGGCGACGAGGCTGGGGTGAGAGGTCGAGAGATCGCAGATGAGGAGGGGACGTCGTTGAGGCCGATGTCGTCGCCGTCGTCGTCGTTGTCGACGCCGGCGGCGTGGAGGGGTGCTGAAAGAGTTGGAGGTCGTGCGCCACCGCCGATGCTGCTGATGGCGGTGGCAAAATGGTCAAGGAGGACTCGGTCGAGTGCTTGCCGGATGGCTTCGTCCGTCAGAACGGCGTTGACCGCCGGCGTTTGGTCAGCCGCCGGGTCGGAGAGCACCAAGGCGGCCGCTTCGGGTGGTGCCTCCCGATGCTGATGCTGCTGCTGCTGCTGGCGAGGGTCGCGGTCGACAGCGCCCTCCTGGGCAGGAGCGTACTGCTCGACCCACTCCCCGACCGCCGCCGCTGCGGATGACGACGACGAGGAGGAGGATGGTCCGGCGGGTACTGTGCGGGCGCCGCCCGGGCTAGGCTGCTTGCGCTTGCCAGCGCCGACACGCGTCGACCGAGTCTGCGACGAGAGGGGAGGGGCAGCCGGAGGGAGGGAGGACGAGTTTGCCCAGTGCGCATCTGTGATGTCTCGGCCATCGTCGTCGACGGTAGCGGCGTCGTACGCTTGCTGAGCGACCGCAGGCCCTGCCCCTCCCTCTGCTGATGTTGACAGCTGCGCGTGGGGGTGCCCTGACGCCCCATGGGCCTCGAGAGAGGCTTCGCCCGGCCAAAGACCGTCGGATGGCTCGGGCTGGAGGTTATTGCTCGGCCCTTCGTTGGTGATAGGGGCGATGGTCGGAGGAAGGTCGAAGGAACCGAGCTTGGGCGTGGGGTCTTCCTCGACGGGTTGGCCGACGGTGAGCGTCAGGGGCTGCTGCGGCCCCGGCGGTGGGGGAGGGAGCCAACAGAGGCCCTCCGGTCCCTTGCCGCCTTCGCCGTCGCCTTCGAGGCCAGGCGACGCCAGCCGGTCGACGCCGGCTAAGCTCTCGTCCGCTTCCACCTCGCCCTCGTCCTCGGCGGGGGCGGCGGCTCGATTGAGAGACGGCTGGTGCTGGCCGCCCGAGATAGCATTGAGGAGGAGGTCGAGCCCCTCGGACTAGGGGGCGCGCGCAAGAGAATGCAAGGGCGTCGAGAGATGTTAGCAGATGTTAAGGTGAGAACGCGGTCGTGAGTGGGTCGTAGGGGACCGACCTGGTCGAGCAGCGGGTCGGCCATCGTCTGGGGCAGCGAGGGGGCGGAGCGATGAGAGGTCGGGGAAGGCGAGCGTGAGAACCGTCGAGCGAGACGGACGAGGGGCGAGCCAGACGGCGGGGGAGAGAGAAAAAAAAAAGTAGTCTCCACGCCGACGCCGACGCCGACGACGGCCAGCCCAGCCCAGCGCCATCTGCTGCCCCCTCCTAAACCCACACTCACATCGCCCCCCTCCCTTCTCTTCATGCCCGTCTCGCTAGCACCCTCCTCGGCAGGTCAGTCCCCTCGGGTCCGTCCCTTCTCGCGTCTGACGACGGCCTTGCTAAAATATTCCAACTATCCTCCTGTCCGCGGACGATCGCCAAAGCTGGCCTGCTCGCCCTGCTCGACGAGCCCGAGCCCGAGCTCCAGCAGCTCGCGCTCGAGCAGCTCGACAGCGTCCTCGGCGCCTTCTGGCCAGAGATCTCGGAACACATTGTCGCCATGTGCGTTAATTTTGCTCACTTTCCCTCCAGCGCATCGCTGCCCGATGGGGTGCTCCGCGCTTGGTCCACGGCGGCCTCGGGCGAGGCGCAATACCTCATCGCTCCTCTGCTCCGCCGTGCGAGCTCATCGGACTGATTCCTTCCTCTTGCCACCCACCTCTCCGTTTAGCGAGACCCTTTCGGAATCGCTCTCGCTCCCCCAGCCAACGCGTGAGCTCGCTGCACTCGTCGGCGCAAAGCTCTACTTTCACCTCGGCTCCGAGTCGGACGCCCTCCGGCTCGCCCTCCGCGCCGGCCCGCGCTTCGAGCACGAGCGGCTGGCCGTCGTCGACGGCAAGGGCAAGGGAAACGAGGGCTTCGTCGAGGTCATCACGGCCAAGGCGCTTGATTCGTACATCGCTCTGCGATGCTCGACCGATACTTCGTCCTCCGCGGCCGGAGGGAGCTCGACGCACGAGGAGACGGCCTCGCTCGAGGCCATCCTCCTCTCGATCGTCCGTGCCGCGCTCGCAAAGGGCGAGAGCCGGCACGCGCTTGGACTCGCGCTCGAGGCGCGACGGACCGACCTCGTCCGGCTCGTCTGGGATGAGCAGGGCCGCGAGGCTGCGCTGCTCAAGTGGGTGCTTGAGCAGGTCGGCAACGCCGGGAGAGGCGCGGGCGGGCGGGCGTTCCGGGTCGAGGTCGGTTCATCACCACGTCTGTCCTCTGTACTGACGAAGCAGTCGCTGACGTTGGCCTCCCTTCTTTCTCTCTCTCTCTCTTTTCAAACAGGTCCTTGAGCTCCTGCTCGAGCTGATCCCGCTTTCGGCAGCCAGCTCGACCGGCAGCGAGGTCGACTACCCCTCGCTCCTCCAGATCCACCTCTACCTGAACCGGCCGTCGCTTTCGTCAACCCTCCTCGCCGACCTTCTCGGTCCGGATGGCGTGGGAGCCGACGAGCGCAAGCGGCTCTGGGCGTACCAGGTTGGCTTTGACCTGGCCGAGGGAGCCACGCAGGAGTTCCTCGGACAGGTGGCGGTGGGGCTCTTTGGCGAGGGACCGGCGGCCGACAACGTTAGTCCTCCGCCCCCCTTCCACGTTCCTTGGGGTTTGCTTCTCTCTCTTCGTTTGCGCTGACTGGGACAAGCATCGGCCAATCTAGGAGCCCGAGGTCAAACGCAACATGCGCCGCATCCTGAGCGGCGAGATGAGCATCCGGCTCAACCTCGACTTCCTCTACAAGAACGACCGCAAGGACTTGCTCGTGCTCAAGACGACCAAGGTGCGTCTCCACTTCCCACAGAATGTTGTGCCCTACCCGTCAGCGCTAATAGTCCGCATCGACGGCTCTCTCTCGCATAGGACGCGCTCGAGTCGCGGTCGTCCATGTATCACTCTGCCCTCACGCTCTCGCACGCCTTCATGTCTGCGGGCACGACGTCGGATGCCTTCCTCCGACAGAACCTCGACTTCCTCTCGCGGGCCAACAATTGGTCCAAATTCACGGCGACCTCGGCCCTCGGCGTCATCAACAAGGGCTCGCTCTCGCGCGGCAGGACCCTTCTCGGGCCTTACCTCCCTTCCGCGTCCGCAGGGGCCGGCCCGAGCCAGCAGGGCAAGGAGTTCAGCGAGGGTGGAGCGCTGTTTGCTGTCGGGCTCGTCAATGCTGGCAGGGGTGGCGAGGAGTGCGACTGGCTCGTTGGACAGATGAAGGCGGCAGAGGACGAGGTCGTCAAGCATGGCGCGGCGCTTGGGCTTGGTGTCGCCGGCATGGCGAGTGGGAGCGAAGGTCCTTCCCATCTCTTTCTTTCCAACCGGTGTCAAGTCTCCTTGGCTGACGCAACTTCTTCCATCTCTTGCGCAGAGATCTACGACATCCTCCGCGAGACGCTCTTCCAAGACTCGGCTGTTGCCGGCGAGGCCTCGGGCTACGCGATGGGCCTCGTTATGCTCGGCTCGGGCTCGGCAAAGTGCTTTGACGAGATGGTCCAGTACGCGCACGAGACGCAGCACGAGAAGATCATCCGCGGCTTGGCCCTCGGCATGGCCTTCCTCTGGTACGGCAAGGAAGAGGAGGCTGATCCGTTCATTGCGCGGCTCGCCAAGGACAAGGTGCGCTCATCCACCCTCCTCCTCGCTTTACCGCTCTCTTTGAAGCGGGGAGCAAAGCTGACGTTCGTTGTCGTCGTGTCGACTGGCACAGGACGCCATCCTTCGGTACGGTGCCATGTACACGATTGCGCTTGCCTACGCCGGCACGTCCAACAACACGGCGATCCGCCAGCTGCTCGACGTGGCCGTCTCGGACGTCTCGGACGACGTCCGGCGTGCGGCCGTCAGCGCCCTCGGCTTCGTCCTCTGCCGGTCGCCCGGCCAAGTGCCGCGCATCGTTCAGCTTCTCAGCGAGAGCTACAACCCCCACGTCCGGCAGGGCGCGGCCGTCGCGCTCGGCGTCGCCTGTGCTGGTACCGGACTCGAGGTGCGTGAGACTCCTCGCCTCGACCGAGGCCTCCCTTTGTCTCGTGTCGCAGCACCGGCTGACCTCCCCCTTGGCTCGCTTGCCGGCGCATCTCTCCTTTGCAGGAGGCCGTCGAGCTGCTCGAGCCCATGACCAAGGACCCGGTTGACTTTGTCCGCCAGGCGGCCCTCATGTCGCTCGCCATGGTCCTCATCCAGCAGTCGGCCGCGCAAAACCCTGCCGTCACCTCGGTCCGGCAGAAGTTTGCCGCCGTCATCGCCGACAAGCACGAGGATTCGATGGCCAAGTTTGGCGCCGCCCTCGCCCAGGGCATCATCGACGCCGGTGGCCGCAACGTCACCGTCTCGCTCCTCGGTCGGAACGGCATGAAGTCGATGAACGCCGTCGTCGGCATGGCCCTCTTCTGCCAGTTCTGGTACTGGTTCCCGCTCGCCCACTGCCTCAGCCTCGGCTTTGCGCCGACCGCCCTCATCGGCCTCGACAAGGACCTCAAGGTGCGCTCTTTTCACTTGGCCACACTCTTGTAACCACGCCCGTCTCTGACCCATCGCTCCCTCTCCCCCCTTGCATTTACGCGATCAGATCCCCAAGTTCGACTTCATCTCCAAGGCTCGGCCGGCACTGTACGCCTACCCGCCCGCGCTCAAGGTCAAGGAGAAGGAGGAGGCCAAGCCGGTCGCAACCGCCGTCCTGTCGACGACGGCCAAGGCCAACGCCCGCGCGCAGGAGAAGAAGAAGGAGAAGGAGGGCGAGGCGATGGACACGGTCCGTCCTGCCCTTCTCTTCAGCGCGGCTGCTGCTGCCAGAGGAACTGACCCCCTCCGCGCCCCCCGCAGGACGACGTGGTCGAGGCCAAGGAGCCGGAAGAGAAGATGGACGAGGACGCGACCGACGAGGCGACGCCTCTGCTCAGCTCGGCCGACGCCCCCGGCGCGAGCGCGACGACGCCAGGCGACGCGAGCAGGAAGCCCGCCGTTGGCAGCGCCGGCGCCAAGAAGGCCGAGTCATCGTCGTCGACGACCGAGACGACGCTGGCCAACATGTCGCGCGTCACGCCTGCCCAGGCGGCCGTCGTCGGCTTCCCAACGGGCGCAACGTACCTCCCCATCCGGGCCGATGCTGTCGGTGCCTCCTCGCCCTCGTCCTCGACGGCTGCCGCTGCTACTGCTGCTGCGGGCGGGCGCCTAGGTGGACGGGCGACGACGGCCGGCATCCTCATGGTTGCGCCAAACGAAGCGGTCGCAGAGCCGGCCGTCGCCGTCGAGTTTATCGAGCTCGAGGCAAGCCTCGACGCCGTCGGCCCGGCGGTCGTTCCTGCTGCGGCTCCTGCAGCGGAGGCGGCTACTGGTGGCGATGTCGACATGGCTGGTGGCCGAGCCAACGCGACCGCTGCCAACGACGACGACGACAACGACGACGCGCCTGAGCGGGATCCGCCGGCGCCTTTCGAGTACCCTTTCAACTAGAGACGCAACGCTGAACGATGAGCATGGCGGCCTATTCCTTGACTCACCCGCGTCGCCGTGGCCGCACGAGGTTGAGGTGGTGCGGTTGAGACTGGCTCAGCCAGGCTGTGGGAGACAGAGCCGAATATGTCGCGCACATGAGAGGTGCGCCCTTCAGCCGTCGACCGCATCCGGCCGCTCATCGGCGGAAAGGAGAGGGAGTCAAAGCGCATCATCGGCTGAGCCATTACAAAGAATTGGGGGCGAAATATCCCGGGAAAAAGGCGATGTAGTAAAAATGGGGGGAGGGGGGGCGTGGGACGGTGCCGGCAGGACGGAAGAGTGGGTCGGTGGGGGGGGGGAATTCGCCTCAGACGGCGGCGGCGTTCTTGCCCGCTTCTTGGGACGGCCGAGGACGGCGAGCGGCCGCCGACCGCTCCGAGGCGTTTCGGATCGCCCAGGTGAGCTCGTACGTCTTGGTCGCGTCGAGA
>Ga0308160_10000546_pt1 | contig 70678 bp, 52 predicted proteins | sample PhyFR1_FD_201036 | JGI IMG/M metagenome (GOLD analysis project Ga0308160, IMG submission 201036) | Phyllosphere microbial communities from UC Gill Tract Community Farm, Albany, California, United States - DLSLF.R1 | ecosystem: Host-associated > Plants > Phyllosphere > Unclassified | place: USA... | reverse complement strand
TATCGATTATTATAACAACAAGAGGATAAAACTCAATTTAAACGGAATGAGCCCGATGGAATATCGAGCTCATTATTATAACAAATCTAATAACTAAATTTGTCTAAACTTTTGGGGGCACTCTATAACAACGTGCCCTTTTTGCGGCCTCATTATTCGCCTGCAGTATTGCTGTAAGCACAAAGGTCGCCAATACTGCAAGCCCAGTAATTCTCAAAAAAATAAAACTCAGCTTTCTTTTCATTACCGCAATATTTTCAATACCAATGGCTAATCGACATTACCATCTCTTGTTTCTTATTTGCCATTAATTAAATTTCGACCAATTCCCTTCTGAAAGCTTTAGCGCCAAAACCGAATTCAACTCTGACTTTTCACAAATAAACAAAGAACTTGTCGGTTTGTCATTGACGATTCTTAAATCTGGATCAGGAATTTTTGCATTGATTTCGTCCAAACTCTCCGGATGCTCTGGATTAAAAATTGAGAACAACTGAAATACCTGCTGTTTTCCCTCCCACGTGTACCGATAAGCACAATGATATTTAGTATAAGAAACGGTATCCTTCCTCAACGGCTGACCAAAACTCGAATCGAGTTGCTGGTATAACTCATGCAATGCAGTTGCGGTCATATCGGTTTCTGCATTGATAACTTTCAATTTTCCGTTTCGATCAGCAATGGCATTCATCACTGAAAAGTTCACATTGTTAAATTTCGCAACAACATCCTTGGTAGAGAATTTTTTTACCTGAAATGCTGTCCATCCATCTGAAAGTTCAAAGACGGCTACATATTGTTGACCGCTTACAAGTTTTAAATTACGCTCTGCCCTTGCTGAACGATAGAAATCTGAAACGTTCATCGCATAATCGATATTTTTCAAATCCTGAACCTGCTGCTGATATTGTGGTCCACCAGCCGAACAGGCTCCCAATAACATACTTAAACCAATAACAATATTCCTCATCATATCTAGATCCATTTAACCGCTAAACTGGCGATCGTTTTTTTAAAGATGCTAATTAATTCTTTAAAGATAAAGTTTAAAGCCATATTAGACGCAGTATTGATGATATTGGAAGGTTGGGCATCAATATTTGTATACACCTTGTGCCTGATTATTTTTTATTTTTCTACTAAGATTTCCCTCCTACGCTACGTATCTATCTAAAATTATATACCATGAGATTGACTGATTCGATCAAACAACTAATCCTAAAGTACGTTGGAGACAATTTATCTTCCGATGAAAAGGCCGATTTAAAACTATGGTTGGACGAGTCAGCACAACACCGTATTTTTTTTGAGGAGCTTTTGAACCGCGATGATTTAATCAATGACCTGAATCAATGGAGTGCACTCCAGGAATCCGACCCAATGGATTGGAACGAAAGATTGAAAACTAAGACGCTAAAAACCATACGGGCTTCCGCAGTTAAGGCATCATCGCCTATCAGGGACATGAAGTACCTTATTCCCTATGCTGCGGCTTTACTATGTATAGGTTTAGGAAGTTTGATCTACATCGCATTGAAAAAACAAACAGCCCCTGTGAGCAATCGAATCGTCCTAAATGATGTGCAAGCTCAGAATAATCAAGCTGAGATACGGCTTTCAAATGGCCAGATACTGCCTATCTCCAATCATAAAGGGGCCTTGGTTTCTGGACGTCATTTAAAATATGAAGACGGAACTATGCTGCAAAGTACCGCCTTAAACGAGGATCTCACAGCGACGGTCAGCACACCCGCTGGAACCATGTTACACATGATACTGGAAGATGGATCGCAGATCACACTCAATGCTAAAACAACATTCAAATACCCTCTTCATTTTGCAAAAGATAAACGTGTTGTCGAGATTGACGGCGAAGCTTATTTTAAAATTGCAAAAAATAAAAAGGTTCCATTCCAGGTCCTTTCTAACGGACAGCTCATCGAAGTTACCGGTACTGAATTCAACGTAAATACGTACACGAAATCGAAAAGCAGCACAACTCTTGTCGAAGGGGCGATTAACTTAACTGCTAATGGGCAGAAATTGCAACTCAAACCAAACCAGCAAGCAATATTAGCGTCGGGTCAACTGTCCCAGAAAACAGTCGATCCCTATAATTACATCGCATGGCTTGACAATAAATTTTATTTCAATGAAACAGACCTTCACACGGCGCTGCAACTTATTGGTCAATGGTATGATCTTCAGATTATCTACAAACAACCGATGAAAGAAACACTTCTATATGGCGAGATTCAGCGTACAAAAAGTCTAGCGGCCGTACTCAAGATACTGGAACGCAGCCATATCAAATTTGAATTGATTCAAGAAAATGGCGTCCGCAAACTCTTTGTCTCAAACTAACCAATTATCCATGAAATAACCCCAAAACAAAAATGATGAGAAAACCTACATGACAAAACAAAATGAGATACTAAAAAAGCCGACCAATGCTACGAACATTAATCGGCCATACTTAGCGATCTCCATCTTTGACCGATTTACCCAATCAGTTTAGTAATAGATTATATCCCTAATTCAACAAATTTATGAATTTTAAATTTCTTGTTCATAGAAATCGAATCACTGTGAACATACCCAAGCAATGGAAGACCAAAATGAAGCTTAGTGCCTTTTTTACCCTTGCATGTGTCGTCAAGCTGTCTGCAGCAAGCTACGCACAATCCATCACCATTGACGCTAAAAAAATGCCTTTGGTGCAAGTACTACGTACGATCCAAAAACAGAGCGGCGTACCGTTCCTGTTGAATGGTAAAGAACTTGCTGAAATAAAAATTGAAGCACAGGTTCGAAAGATGCCCTTAGAAAAAGCAATTCAGGTGTTATTAAAGGATCAACCCGTCGATTGGAGCTTTAAAGACAACATGCTTGTTGTAACGAAATTAAAAGCAAACTACCCCAATGATGAGCTTCCAAATAATTACGCTCTGATACAACAAACCCGAACGATCAAGGGGAATGTTCACGATAGCAAAGGAGCAATCCTCCAGGGAGCAACCATCCTGATTAAAGGTACGACAAAAGCAACTACGACAGATGTAAGTGGCAACTTTCAGATCGACGCAAATAATAATGCCGTACTCTTGGTGAAAATGATCGGATACGAATCCAAGGAAATCTCATTGTCCAATCAGCTTTATCTGAATATTGAACTTAGCCAACGTATCGACGCATTGGAGGAAGTTGTCGTCGTTGGTTATGGCACCACAAAAAAGAAAGAATTAATAGGTTCGGTTTCGCAGGTTGATGGAAAGCAATTGGCTAAACGTTCCGTTCCACAACTTGCACAAGCACTCACAGGTCAAATGCCAGGTGTGACCGTTATTCAACGATCTGGACAGCCTGGGGCAGCAAATAATACGATACAGATTCGTGGCGTAGGATCATTCGGTGCAAGTACCGATGCACTTATTTTAGTTGACGGTATACCGACTAATTCGTTCAACGATATCGATCCAAATGACGTTGCCTCCATTTCTGTATTAAAAGACGCTTCCTCCGCTGCGATATATGGCGCAAGAGCAGCCAATGGCGTAATTTTAGTAACGACCAAAACTGGAGCCGCTGGAGGAAAACTAACCGTAAATTACAATGGTTATTACGGGATTCAAAAACCGACAGCCTTTCCCGAATTTGTAAATTCTTGGGAATACGCGTCTCTGCTCAATGAAACCACAAGTGGCGGTGGTGGTTATACAGCAGAAGAAATACAAAAGTTTAAAGATGGGTCTGATCCCGACAATTATCCCAATGCCAACTACATGGCCAGCTCATTCAAGTCCCAAGCGGCACAGACAGGTCATAATTTAAACATTTCCAACAGCACGGATAAATTACAATATACCTTATCTGCGGGTTATCTCAATCAGAAGGGTATTGTCATCAAAAATAATTTTGACAAATACAATATTCGTCTCAATCTGATCTCAAACCTCAACGATAAGCTCAAATTGACAACTAGAGTCGCGGCGATTCAAACGGACACCGATGAACCTGCAGCTCCCGCAACGCTTGACTTCTCCCGCATGACGGATATTATTTCTCAGGTAATTCGCTATCCCGCCATATACCCTATCCAGTTGAGCAATGGCGACTGGGGCGCAGGAAATAACCTGAAAGGTAATCCCGTATCCTTCCTGGAGAGCGGATCCTTCTACAAAGAAAAAGTATCCAATATCTCAGGAAATGCTAGACTGGACTGGAAACCGATCGCAGACTTGACGCTATCCGCTATTGGAGGGTATACGCAGACTAATGGTCGTACAAAACTTTTCAGAGCTTCTCAACGGATCAACAACTCCATTACGCTGGGGCCTTCTACCCTCAATCAAACTGCTCCTTATGAAACTTATAAAACTTTTCAGGCATTAGCAGACTATTACAAAACAATCGGGGAACATTCCTTGAAAATATTAGGTGGTTATTCTTTCGAAAAAGGATACAATGAAGGAATAAGTGCGTATCGGCAAAATTTCCCCAGCAATGATCTTACCGAGTTAAATGTAGGCTCACCAGATGGGCAACAGAACTCAGGTACGGCATCTGAGTGGGCATTGGAATCACTATTTGCCCGCGTACAGTATAATTATGCAAAAAAATACCTTGTCGAAGGTGTTATTCGATACGACGGGTCATCCCGTTTTCCAACGGATAAAAAATATGCCACTTTTCCTTCAATTGCAGTAGGCTGGTTGCTGAGCGAAGAATCATTTATAAAAGATCATTATAGTTGGATTGACGAATTGAAAATCAAAGGATCTTATGGCGTCCTCGGCAACCAAAACATTGTCAGTAATGTCCAACAGCGGGTGGTCTCCAACTACCCATACCAGGATGTGTTAAATCCTGGCTATAATTATCCCTTTGGAAATACGATTTCTCCAGGTGTCGCCCGAACAACAATTGTTGACCCTACCCTACGTTGGGAATCCACCCGGACCTCAGATGTAGGCCTGGAAGTAGCTTTATTTAAAAATTTACTGACATTCAGCAGCACCTATTACAATCGGTTTACTTATGACATTTTGGTTAGCCCTAGTTCCAGTGTCTCTAAGGTACTGGGGTTTGAAGTAGGCGTACAAAACTCGGGGAAACTTAGAAATTCCGGATGGGAGTTCACCTTGGGGCACCAAAAGAAATTGAACGATTTTTCATACAATGTGAACCTCAATTTTTCTACCGTCAAAAATAGGGTTGTCGATCTCGGGGTTGGTAATATCAACCAACCAAATGGCTTAGTAGGAAATGGCTCCACCCTATTTATCGGTTACCCAATCCAGGCTTACTATGGCTATCAAGCCGATGGCTTATTTATCGATGCCGCCGATATTGCAAGCTGGGCTAATCAAACAAGTATCAATCCCAAACCGCAGCCTGGCGATATTCGATACAAGGATATCAGCGGCCCCGACGGAGTACCTGATGGAAAAGTAGATGCGACATATGACCGAACGGTGATAGGATCACGTATACCCAAATATACCTACGGAATGAATATCGGGATGAACTACAAGGGATTTGATTTTGGAGTACTTCTTCAAGGGGTGAGCGGCGTCAAAGGCTTGTTGGACAATTACGCAGGTTTTGCACTTACTCAAAACGGCAATATCCAACGCTGGCAAGCTGATGGCAGATGGACGGTAGCGAATCCAGATCGCAATGCTGTCTACCCTAGAATTGAACAGCTGCCAAGCACAGGCACACCGAACACCCTACTATCAGACTACTGGTTACTGGATGCAAGCTATCTTCGTTTAAAAAACATGCAATTAGGTTATGCCATTCCTAAGCACATCCTTACAAAATGGAAATTTTCAGGCCTAAGAATTTATGCAAACGCCGAAAATCTATTCACCAAAAGCAACTATAGAAAAGGTTGGGATCCCGAAATTAACTCAAGCGGGGCCTACTACCCTATTATGCGGAATTTTACATTTGGGGTTAACCTTAGTTTCTAACCAATCGATAAAAAATCATGTTACACATCACATATAAACATATAAAATTGGCTGTATGCATTCTTTTTGCATCAAGCCTAAACATCAGCTGCAAAAAGCAACTGGAAACCAATCCGCTTGATAAATTTGCAAATGAAACCTTTTGGACCAGCGAAACGAATGCTAAATCAGCATTGACAGGTTTATACAAAGCTGAAATCCAGATGAATTCTCTTGCTGAGTTCAGTCCTACCGATTGGTGGTCTTACAATGGTCTGCTCTATTTAGAATTTGCTTCGGACAATGCCTACGATAGACGTGGTGATAATTCGGTTTTCAATAAACTATCCGATGGCACATTAACGAGCAATAACGGCAATTTGGACAATTATTGGATGTATACCTATAAGAAAATCGCCCGTGTCAATTATTTTTTGGAGAATATTGATAAAACGCCGATTTCAGCGGATCTGCTCGCACGCTTCAAGGCGGAAGCGCGCTTTATACGTGCCTGTCAATATTTCTACCTCTCTCAATACTGGGGTGACGCTCCCTTAGTGACCAAAACCTTGACACCCAATGAGGCCAATCAGGTATCCAAAGCAAAAAAACAGGAATTGGTTACTTTTGTTGAACGTGAACTGCAGGAAGCTGCAAACGACTTACCTAGCTATGGCAAATTGACCACCGCAGAACGGGGCCGCGCAAGCAAACAGGCAGCCCTCGCCTTCCTCGGACGCATCCAACTAGCCGAAAAATCTTACGCCGAAGCAATCAAAAGCTATGAACAAATCATCAATGCCAATGAAAATAGCATCGATCCCAATTATTCAGGTTTATTTAATGGTACCAATGAATCCAGCAAAGAAATTATTTTTGCTACCCAGTACCTTGCTGATCTGGCAGGAAACGGTATGTTCCAGCACAATTTTCCAGCGGTCGCTGGGGGTTGGCATCTCCACTGCCCGCTTGGTAGCCTTGTAGAGAGCTATGGTTTCACCGATGGAACGGCATTTTCGTACGATGATGCGCGATATAATGCGCTAGACATCAGCAAAAACCGAGATCCAAGGTTAGCCTTCACGGTGATAACGAATGGTGACCGCTTTAAAAATTTAAAATATACCTCACACCCAGACTCTACATTGTCAATTGATCAGCTGACGACAACAAAACAGGCGACACGTACGGGGTACGGATTACGCAAGTTCAACGACGAAGGGTTCAGCGGAAATTTACAAAACTCGGGAGCCGATATTCCTGTCATTCGTTATGCCGAGGTTTTACTTAGTTATCTGGAGGCAAAACTCGAAAATGGAGACCCGATCACGAGTGACCTGCTGGACAAGACCATCAATATGATTAGAAGAAGAAGCAGCGTTAATATGCCGCCAATTAGCGTGCAGGGAACTGCTTCATTACGTTCGGCATTGCGTAACGAACGACGCGTTGAGCTCGCATTGGAAGGTCTGCGCTACTGGGATCTCCTGCGCTGGGGCATTGCAAAAGATGTATTGAAAGGTGATTTTTACGGTGCTCCATTTCCGGGGGCAAAAAATCTCCGCATAAAAGCTGGTGGAAGTAAAGACCCGTATAGCCGCTGGTATGTAACGAGCAAATCCTTCCGAGCAGACCAGGATGAACATTGGCCAATTCCACAGAATGAGGTTAATATCAATCCAAATTTAAAATAGTACCTTGGGTATCGTTAATTGTCCAACGATACCCTTAACCATTAATGATACCCTTTAAACATAATTTAAAGTATATGAAGAAGTCACTATCCCTTCCCTTATTATTCTCCTCGAGCCTTTTCGTTGCTCTCCCTTTGGTTAGCTTTGCCCAAAAGACAGGCAAACCAAATGTAATTTATATTTATGCAGATGATCTTGGTTTTGGTGATTTAAGCAGCTATGGCGCCAAACAAATCGAAACTCCCAACCTAGATAAGCTTGCCCAAAGCGGAACGCGATTTACCAATGCACACAGTACATCAGCAACCTGTACCCCTTCTCGTTTTGCATTGATGACCGGAACGTATCCCTGGCGTCAGGAAGGGACAGGTATCCTGCCTGGCGATGCCAAGCTGATCGTTCCTACAGATAAAATTACCCTACCCAAAGTATTTAAACATGCAGGCTATGCAACGGCTATTGTTGGAAAATGGCACATGGGGCTCGGTAATCAGGTCCAAAAAGACTGGAATGCCCCCATCAAACCAGGACCTAATGATGTGGGTTTTGACTATTCGTTTATTTTTCCTGCAACAGCAGATCGCGTTCCCACCGTATTCCTCGAGAATGATCAGGTTGTCGCAGCGGAGACCACTGATCCGATCCTAGTGGATTATGAAAAGAAAATCGGCAATGACCCTACGGGCAAAGAGCATCCTGAACTGCTCAAAATGCATTCCTCTCCTGGTCAGGGGCACAATCAGACCATTGTCAATGGTATCGGAAGAATAGGTTACATGAGCGGCGGTACCCGTGCACGTTGGGTAGATGAAGAAGTCTCTACAACATTTCTTCACAAAGCACAGGATTTTATCTCACAACATCAAACCAAACCGTTCTTCCTGTACTTCTGTCTGACAGAACCACACGTGCCCCGTATGCCAGCAACGCAATTTAAAGGGAAGAGCAAACTCGGTTATCGCGGCGACGCAATTCTTCAATTGGACTGGACTGTCGGGCAAATACAGCAGCAATTGCAGCTCCTGGGACTCGACAAAAATACCATTATAATTTTCAGCAGTGACAACGGGCCGGTTCTCGACGATGGCTATATGGACGGAGCAGTGGCTCAACAAAATGGCCATTTACCAGCAGGTCCACTTCGCGGTGGTAAATATAGCATCTTCGAAGGCGGAACTCGCGTACCTTTTATCGTGAGCGGCCAAGGTGTTGCGCAAGGAAAAGTTTCCAATGCATTAATTAGCCAGATAGATTTATTGGCAACGAGTGCCCAATTATTAGATATTCCGCTAAAAGCAGATGAAGCAAAAGACAGCAAACCACTCTTAAATACGTTAACGGGCCAAGATAATAAGGGACGTATTAGTATGATTCAGCATGCACAGACACTCGCTATCGTAAAGGACGACTGGAAATATATTGCTCCGAGTAAAGGTACGCCCTACATGAAATTAACAGACACTGAAACAGGAAGTCTTCCCGAAGACCAATTGTATGATCTCAAAAACGACATCGGTGAAAAACATAATGTTGCTTCAAAATATCCCGACAAGGTTATCGAACTCAAACAATTGTTGGAAGGAGAACGTAAAAAATGAAAATAAAAGTTGGACTTTCCCTCATCCTGCTTGGATGGGGGACTCTTTTTGCACAACAAAAGGAAAAACAGCATAGACTGCCCAATATTATTTTTTTCTATGCAGACGATTTAGGATATGCTGAAACGGAACCCTATGGTCAGCGATTGATCAAAACACCCAATATCCAGCAACTGGCACATGAAGGCCTGCGTTTTATAAACCATTATACAAGCACACCCGTATGTGCTCCAGCCCGATGCATGTTATTGACGGGCAAACATGCCGGTCAATCCTATATACGTGGAAATTATGAATTGGGTGGTTTCGCGGATAGCTTAGAAGCAGGTCAAATGCCCCTTCCCGAAGGCACCTTTACCATGGCTCACCTATTTAAAAAGGCAGGCTATCAGACTGCTGCCATTGGAAAATGGGGACTTGGTATGAATAATTCGACAGGAAGCCCCAATAAACAGGGATTCGACTATTTCTTTGGTTACCTGGACCAAAAACAGGCACATAATTACTACCCTAGCCATCTGTGGGAAAATGAAACAAAATATCCTCTTCAAAACAAGGAAAAATTTGTGCATACTCCATTGGATTCCAGTAAGGCCACCCCACAAGACTTCCAACAGTTCAATGGTAAAGAATATGCCCCCGAACTGATGACAGCGAAGGCATTGACTTTTATTGACAACAACCGAAACAAACCTTTTTTCTTATACCTTCCTTACACATTGCCGCACCTATCATTGCAGGCTCCCCAAGAATATGTGGATAAATATAAGGATCTCTTTCATGACAAACCCTATTACGGACAAGATGGCTATACAGCAACGCCCTATCCAAGAGCGACCTATGCCGGTATGATCACCTATCTGGATGATCAAGTTGGTATCCTAATGAAGCATATCAAATCATTAGGAATAGATGACAACACAATTATTCTGTTTTCCAGTGACAACGGAACTGGCTTTAATGGGGGCATAGATTATCGCTTTTTCCGAAGTGTCGATTCTCTTAGAGGATTGAAAATGGATGTTTTTGAAGGTGGCATTAAAGTGCCGTTAATTGTCAGGTGGCCTAACCATATCAAAGCGAATTCTGAAACAGATTTAATTTCGGCCCAATATGACCTCATGGCAACCTTCGGACAACTGATTCAACAAAATCCGGGGCACAGCAATGGACTCTCCTTGCTCCCCACCTGGCTGGGGCAAAAGAATCAGCAAAAACATCATCAGTACCTCTATTTTGAATACCCCGAAAAAGGAGGCCAGATCGCCATACGGGAAGGACATTGGAAAGGGATCAAACTCGATCTAAAGAAAAACCCCAAAGCAAAATGGCAATTATATGATTTAACCACGGATCCTTGGGAAGAAAAGGATATTGCAGCACAATACCCACAGTTGCTGCAACATTTTGATGAAATTGTCAATAAGGAGCACCGCCCTGCCCATATACAGGAATGGGAGATTGTAGCCAATAAGATGATTAAAAAATAAAACGATTTATTTTTAATCCAAAAAACTTGGGTTGTTATGATTGAATCATAACAACCCAAGTTTTTTTACGTAATTTAGCACCTACAATCCATCGCTGGAATCTAATGTGAATGTACCTTACCTATTGAATGACGTATACGTATAGACCATAACGGAGTATAGCATACCCCTAAGGCAAATATAAAAATGATCAATAACCAAGTATGCAGCAAAAAGAATCATACATCCATACGCTGAAAGAAGGTGATGAAACAGCTTTATGCTTTTTTATGGATCATTTTGGCCATTCATTGCGGTATTTTGCCTTTTCCTACCTCCGCAACAAAACCGATTCGGAAGAAATTGTCTCCGATGTTTTTGTAAAGCTGTGGAATAATAGACAAAAGGTAGAAAATTATGAAAGCCTTAAAGCCTTTCTTTTTATCGCAACTAAAAATGCCTGCATCGATATACAAAGGACAGCTCAATTCAAAATACGCAAAGAAGAACTCGATATTCTGCAGCATATGTCTATTCCAGAAGAAGATATCCTCAAGAAAATATTCCGAACAGAGCTCACTGAATTATTGCTTACTGAAATCAATTTGCTTCCCAGACAGCAGGCAGAAATCTGCCGGCTCAGTTTTCTTGAAGGCTTGAATACCGAAGAAATTTGCGAAACATTGAACACAACTGCCTCGACAATTTATCATGCAAGATCCAAAGCATTACGTGCTTTAAAAGAGCGATTCAAATCGAAAAAATTTGAATACCTCATTATTCTTATGCTATCTGCATGGCATGCCTTCAACGGTTGATTACTTTCCGACAGCCCTCCACCCCCATACTTGCTATAGATTTAAAAATATAAAAATCTTACTATCAGAAAATTAAGGGAATAATAATCAAAAAAAATTGGCAATAAAAAAAAGCTTAGCATTTGGTCGGGCGACCTGCTAAGCTTTTATAAATACCTCTTTGTAAGAGGCAATCAACCTAAACCTAGGACAAAGATAGTGGTTCAAATGATATAAACAAAAATTTTGTTATATTTTTTTTCAACTCCCATAAATTTGCTTTAACATAGCTGTCACAAAAGGAATAGTAAGTGTACAATATACACTACAATCTTTTTGCATTTTTCAATAGGCTATTTTGAGCAATTTCATTCAGACGGTCCACACTATCGTATTTCACCATAACATTATTTATATCTACCATAGCATGACCAGTCATTTCTTTACATCATTTTATCAATTTATTCTTTTCTTGACTATCTCAATTGGACCTCTGAATACTTCCAATCTGATAAAAAGCAATTATTGACAGACATTTAAATGCCCACTTGAATATCCAACTTCTTTTGGATATCAGGTCTAATTTCGCCTGTCCCGGGCATCCCCTATGACAGGCGCATTTGTGGCATCTAAACATGGATATTTCATTTAATTATTTAGTAACTTTGAATCAATCAAAAAAAAATAGCATGTTTACTGGAATCATAGAAACCTTAGGAAAAATAGAAAATATCGAACAGGAGAAAAGCAATATCCATTTTTACGTCAGTTCCCCTATTTCCAATGAACTAAAAATAGACCAAAGTGTAAGTCATAATGGTGTTTGTCTCACCGTCGTAGGATTGAACAATGACCTACACAAGGTTACAGCAATTGATGAAACCCTACAGAAGACAAATCTAGCTCAGTTAAAGGTTGGCGACTTGATCAATCTGGAACGTTGTACATTGGCTGGCGGAAGATTTGATGGACATATCGTCCAAGGACATGTCGATCAGACTGCCGTGTGTATCCAAAAGAAAGATGAAAATGGCAGTTTTATTTTTACCTTTCAATACGACGTCTCCAAACAAAATATCACCGTAGAGAAAGGATCAGTTACCGTAAACGGTATTAGCTTGACGGTCGTAGATTCTAAAGACGATCAGTTTTCCGTAGCGATTATTCCGTATACACTTGAGCACACCAACTTACAGCAAGTGGAAGTTGGCAGTACAGTTAATCTAGAGTTTGACATTATTGGGAAATATGTCACCAAGATTATGGCTTTGCGCGGCTAAACGTAGTTAAAAAAATTTGTTAAGCTCCTTTGGGTTTAAAGCTGACCCAAGGAAGCTTATTTTAGCGAGCAAATATTCTAATTATTCTAAATAATGCCCTTGACGTATCAATAGCGCTCGATATTTATTGAATACACTCGATTTGGAAACAAAGCCCATATATTTATTTTCATCGCCTAAAACCGGAAGTATCCAGGTGTCATCCTTGTTCATTTTAGCCATAACCATCTCCATATTTTCATTGATTCCCACTGTATCGTTTGGCTTCTGAGCTAATTTTTCAAAGGGAGTCTCCCCCCCGTCGATTTCACCCAATAATACAGAAAATAGAAATTCGCTATAAAGAAGCCCCATAAATTTGCCTTCGTAATCAACTACCGGAAAGATATTACGTTTACTATGGATAATGTCCGTTTGTCTACTTTTTGGTGTTTCGTCAGGACGTAAGATTACAAAATTAGTTTCCAGTACATATTTTATCCGCATCATACTTAACACGGATCTATCCTTATCCTCATAAGAAATGAGATCCCCAGACTCTGCCAATACCTTGGTATAAATGGAATGTTTTAGCACCGTTCGATTAATTAAATAAGAAATTGAACAGACCAACATCAATGGAACCATTAACGTATAGCCCCCGGTCACTTCTGCGATCAAAAATATGCCGGTCAATGGCGCATGCATAATACCACTCAAAGCTCCCGCCATTCCGGCCACCACAAAATTCGGCACATTTAATTCTGCAATTCCTGTCAAATTTATACCATAAGAAAATGCAAATCCCAATAGACCTCCCATCACCAAACTTGGGCCAAATACACCGCCATTGCCGCCACCATTTAAGGTAAATAATGCGGCAAAGGATTTTCCGAATAAAGTCAATATTGTATAGCCAAAGACCACTAATCCAATATCCTTATAGTCTGAAAACAAGCTATTTTTAACGATTGAATTAAACTGACCATTGAGGATCTGCTGAATGGTAATGTAACCCTCGCCATAGAGTGCCGGAAATACAAAAATCATCAGTCCTAAGGAAATACCACTTACCCAAACCTTATTATAGGGGTTTTTAATTTTTGAGAACCATTTTCCCACACTTCTGGAAACACGGGCAAAGTAAATTGTGTAAAGCCCAATCAGCACAGCCAACAGCAAATAGAACAGCAATGCGGAAACCTGCCAGTCGGAATTGAAGGTACTGAATAGCGGCTCATTGTAAAGTACCCGCGACACCACCGACGCCAAAGCCGATGAGATCAGTAATGGGATGAACACCGGAATAGAAAACTCAGGGAGTAAGATCTCAATGGCAAATATCATTCCTGCCAAAGGACTGTTGAATGCTCCCGAAATTCCAGCAGCTGCCCCACAGGCCAACAACATCGTTACCTCTTTATATTGAAGTCCAAAAAAACGGGCAATATTTGAACCGATAGAAGATCCTCCCAAAGCAACAGGAGCCTCAAGACCGCAAGAGCCACCAAACCCAACGGTAATAGCTGACGTCACCACCTGAGAATAGATATTACTCGGATCCAAACGGCTTCCTTTCCGACTGATGGCGTAAATAATTGGTGTGATTCCATGCTCCATCTTCTTCCCTTTCAAAAACTTCCGGACAAAAAATACACTGAGCAAAATACCGATCAATGGAAAGATCAAATATACTGAGTATTTTACTTTCCAATCGATATCATCCTGTATCGTTGCGGCTATAAAATGCGTCAGCCGCTTTAAGATGGAAGCCATAATACCGCCAACAATCCCCACTAGAAAGGCTAATAGAATGATGAAATTTCTGTTCGAAACTTTCTTCATCCGCCATTGATTGATCTGATCAATTTTCCTATAAAAACGTCCCTTGAAGTTTCTCATATCTTCCTATTGAAAGCTCAACACTTCCTTCTTCTTTTTTGTTTTGAATTTATCCGGTACTACAGCTAATATTTCTCTTTCCAGGGCTTGTATCGCATGTTTCTTTACATAATTCTGTGTGGTCACTAATGAGATCTCCCGCACCGGTTCTGGTGATTTGAAATAACGGATCCTATCCAATTGCTCATCAGAATAGTCCCAAATCGACAATTCAGGCAATATCGTAATGCCGTCGTTGATATCAACCATACGTTTCAGCGTTTCCACACTGCCGGTATTATACTCAAATCGTCCCGTTAGATCCTGATTGTGTTTGTGATGACAAATATTGAGCACCTGACCGCGCATGCAATGTCCTTCATTGAGCAGCCAGAGCTTATCGTCAGCAATATCATCACCGCTAAGTACTTTCTTAGCGAACAAAGGACTATTGGTGGAAATATAAGCGACAAAATTCTCATAGAACAGTGGAGATTCCAAAATCCCCGGATCATTTAGCGGGGTAGATAGCACACCACAATCCAAAAGTCCGACCTTCAATTCATGGACTATTCGTTCTGTCGTATATTCCCAGATCTGTAATTGTAGCTTTGGATATTTCTCCATAAATGTGGTCAGCACATTCGGAAGTAAATAAGGTGCGATCGTTGGAATGACGCCGACCTTTAGTGTCCCCTCAATCTCTCCTTTTTTATCCTGCACAATCTCATTGATCTTTCTGCTTTCCGTTAGGACCAATCGGGCCTGAAGAATAATTTTCTCGCCGATTTCTGTAGGAATGACAGGCTGACGGCTACGGTCGAAGATTTTCGCCCCTAAAGACTCTTCAAGTTTCTGTATTTGCATACTCAACGTGGGTTGTGTGACAAAACATTTTTCAGCTGCAGCAACAAAACTTCGATAGGTATCAACAGCAATAATATATTCCAATTGGATTAAGGTCATCTCAATATTTTTAAAGCACAAAATTACGAATCCTGCCGTAAACCACCGTCAAATCCTTTATAATTAAATCAGCATGGATATTTGGGCCATCCATTATGTAATAAATACCTTGCCAAAAAGGTACTATCTATCCAGTATTGTTACATTAGTTGGTACAAAAAATCGATTTCATCAAAAAGCTTTTCTTAAATTTGGAGATTTACAACAGTTGATAGTTAAAATCCTATGAAGTTTATTAATAGTACGACAATTGCACTCGCTTTATTCTTAACCATGGCAAACAGTCCTTACAGCAGGGCGAATCCGGATGAAGGAATGTATCCTTTGAGCGAATTAAACAAAGCTGGACTAAAGAAAGCTGGATTAAAGATCAGTGAGAAAGATATATACAATCCGGGGCAGGTTGGTTTAGTAGATGCGCTGGTTCAGGTCAGCGGATGTACCGGATCGTTTGTCTCCAACCGCGGATTGATTATTACCAATCACCATTGTGCTTTTTCTGCCGTTCAGCTGGCGAGTACAGCGATCAACAATTACCTAAAAAACGGCTTTGTCGCACAAAACCAAGAGCAGGAAATCGAAGCTAAAGGATTAAAAATAAGAATTACAGATTCCTATGAGGATGTGTCCAATAAAATTCTAAATGCTGTCGCGAATATCACCGATCCAGTGGAACGCATCAATACAATCAAACGTAAGCAAGAAGAATTAGTTAAACAGGCTGAAAAGGAAGACCCTACAATTAAAGCCGAAGTATCCGAAATGTTTATCGGTAAAAGCTATGTCCTATTTCGCTATAAGACTATAGAGGATGTCCGTTTGGTCTATATTCCACGTCAGAATATCGGTGAATTTGGTGGTGAGACCGACAACTGGGTATGGCCTCGTCATACTGGAGATTATTCCTTTCTGAGAGCTTACGTTGGCAAAAATGGAAAATCTGCGCCTTATTCAAAGGACAATGTCCCCTATCAGCCAAAGAAACACCTCAAAGTCAATCCTAATGGAGTCAGAGAGAATGATTTCACTTTTATCCTTGGATACCCCGGAAAAACATTCCGCCACCGGCCCGCACAATATATACAATACCAACAGGACTATCTCCTGCCTTATGTTTCCAATCTATATGATTTCCAAAATAAACAGATGGAGGAAGCCGGTAAAGATAATACCGATATTGCATTATCCTTGGCAACACGTATAAAACGCAATGCCAATGTCTTGAAAAATTATCGTGGTAAGCTTAAAGGATTACGAGGTATCGACTTGCTATCGACAAAAAAACAAGAGGACGAAGCATTGGCTGCATTTATTTTGAGCAAACCTGAGCTGAAAAATAAATATGGAAATCTTTTAGCTGACATTGACTCCTATTATCAGATCAGTAACCAAGACGCACTTAAAGAACTATGGATCAATAATATATACAATAGCACAAGCTTATTAAAAGTAGCGCGTGATATCAATGCATTGAAAACCGCCGTAGGAAAAGAAAAGACTCCACAAAATGCAAAGCAGCTTTTTGACCGGGATATTCAAAAGATTAAAACCGGTATTAAAGAAGCCTATGAAAGCTACAACAAACAGGCTGACCAACGTATTTTAGCCAAAATGCTGCAAGATGCTGCTGCATTTCAAGGCAAAAATCAATTGCCAGCTATCCAAAAGCTGCAATTGAACAGTGAAAAAGCTCCAGGATTCGCCACAGAAATTATCAATAGCACCAAACTTGCTGATCAAAATTATGTGCTTAATACTGTTTTAGCAAATGCAGATGCACTTCAAAAATTTGACGACAAATTATTGAACTTCCAAGCTGGCCTCAACAATGACATTGTGATATTTGCTGCTGAGCAAAAAAGACGCGAGGGCGTATTGAATAAATTAATGGGCGATTATGTTGCTGTCAAAGAAATTTTTCAGGCAAAGAACTTTATCCCTGATGCAAACTCAACATTACGGTTGACTTATGGCCACATCAAAGGCTACTCTCCTGCTGATGCAACGTATATGAAGCCATTTACGACGATCGAAGGGATCATTCAAAAGGGAAATCTAGGCTTGGCAGAATTTGACTATCCTCAGGAAATCAAGACCGCTTACTTGAATAAAAACTTTGGACCTTACCTTCAAAAAGATCTAGGTTCTGTCCCTGTCAATATACTATATGATATGGACACCACGGGAGGCAATTCAGGATCTCCAATCATGAACGAAAACGGTGAACTGATTGGTGTCAATTTTGACCGTGCATATGATGCAACAATCAATGATTTCGCCTGGAACGAAAGTTACAGCAGATCCATTGGTGTAGATATTCGCTATGTCCTTTGGGTTGCCGATAAAATTGACAATGCACATTTTATTTTAAAAGAAATGGGCATCTAATTTTGCGCAAGATTAAAATTAAAAAATCAGCTGTACCACAAGTGATACAGCTGATTTTTTTTACCGACAAAAACCCATCTACACCTATAGGACAAAATAATCACCGGAACTTTATATGGCGAAATCTAAAATTTTGTCCCTTGCAATAAGGTCGAGAAAACAGCCTTCAACCGCAACAATCCTTCCGCCAATATAGATCTTGAGCAAGCTATATTCAGGCGAATAAAGTCGTTGCTCTCCTTTCCATACATCGCCCCAACATTAATTTGTACATGTCCTTCTGCAAGCAGCAGTTCACCTAATTTTCGGCTGGATACTCCCAAGGCGGCACAATCTAACCATACGAGATAGGTTCCCTCCAAGGGAAGAACATACAGCGCAGGAAGGTGTTCAGCCAAAAATCCCTTCAAATAAAGATAGTTATCCTGGATATAAGTTAGCGCCTGATCCAACCACTCGCCTCCCTCCTCATAAGCAGCTATCAAGCCTGTAATAGCAAAAGGACTTATACTTGCAATCTCATTGACTAAAAAAGCTTGCTGTACTTTCCTTTTAAGCTCAGGATCAGCAACAACAACCGTAGCGACCTGCAGTCCTGCCAAATTAAAGGTCTTACTCGGTGCAATGCAGGTAATTGAATTTGCAAGTAAAGCTGGACTGATGGTTCCGAAAGGAATATGTGTATGTCCATCAAAAACCAGATCACAATGAATTTCATCCGAAATGACCAGAACCTGATGGCGTAGACAAATCTCGCCCAAGCGTTCTAGTTCGGCCCTCGTCCATACCCTTCCAGCAGGATTATGCGGGCTGCATAAAATAAATAATTTCACTTTCGGATCACTTGCCTTATACTCGAAATCCTCAAAATCGATCCCATATTGACCATCCCGATAGACCAAATCATTGGAAACGACCTCGCATTGGTTACGTTCGATCGAGGAAAAAAAACAATGGTATACCGGTTCCTGAATCAATACCTTGTCACCGGGCTCTGTAAGTGCTTTGACCAAAGCCGACAGCGCCGGTACCACACCGATAACAGGAAGCAGCCATTCCTGCTGTATTGTAAAGCGATGTCTGCGAGAAGACCAATTTATAACAGCCTGAAAAAAGGTATCTGGAACTTTGGCATAACCATATACAGCATGCTGAACCCTTTGTGCCAGCGCATCCACAATAGGTTGCGCAGCCGAAAAGTCCATATCAGCTACCCATAGTGGAATCAAATCTTCATAATCCTGCTGATTCCATTTAACCGAATCAGTACCGCGGCGGACAATTATTTTATCAAAATCATAGATCATAAAGCAATTTAATCAAAAATACAGGTCATTTACAATAAAAACGCCACAAAGTAAGCGTCGTCCGTCATGAATTGAATTCGGCTAACTATATGGATTTGAATTCGGCTAACCAAATTGTTAAGATTGAAAATACAAATCCCCAAACATATCGGAAAGATACGGTAAGTCGAGACAAATAGAAAAAGCTATATTTACAGAAAATATAAGGATAGTATGGCCAAAAACAGCTTTTCATTCATTTCCCGGTTAAAGAGTTTCCGTTATGCCTTTAATGGTCTGAAAATAGCTTGGCAGGAAGAGCACAATTTCCGGGTACATTGTGTCGCCGCAGTAGCCGCACTTATCTTGTCATATATACTTCAGATCAGTACATACGAATGGATTGCCATCATCTTTTCGATCGGATTTGTATTTGTTTGCGAACTGTTGAACACCGCATTGGAAAATCTCTCCGATTTTGTGTGCCCGGAAAACAACCCAAACATCAAAAGGATTAAAGATATCGCTGCTGCTGCAGTGATGATAAGCAGCCTAACTGCGGCGCTAACTGGTCTTATTATTTTTATTCCTAAACTGATTTCAATTGCTAGAGTCTACTTTTTCTAACGGAAATTTTTCATCATAAGTCACCTTTTGTGGATCGACAAAAGACATTTTGCCTGCCTTTTCTTCCATCATACCATAGCCTTCAAGCGCACGGTCCTTTGACAATTTAAATACGACCTGCCGAACAGATTCCTGGCCTTCAGAGGAAAATGTATAATCTGCCAATAAAACATCGCCTTTCAGTACACCTTCAATATGTCCACTATTGCGATCTTTTTCCTTCCATGCATAAAGCAGATCACCATGTACCTTTTCCCCTTCGATATGAATCGCCAATGAAATGGTATCCCCATTTTTGAGGTATTGGTAATTATTTTTGCCATGCGTATAACTTGCAGTATCCAATTGCTGCTGATCGACCTTGGTCGTATCAGTTTGTTTAGCGGTTGCATCTTGTTTTTTTTGTTCTTGATGACAGGCTGTGCTGCACATCAACAGTATTAATCCAATATTGATTGTCTTCATATCGTCTTTTTTATGACACTATAATATAGCAGTTGAAAGTAAATTTTGTTTTAAATAACTAACATTTAAAATTTTAGAATTTAGAAAACAAAAAAGAGGTGAATATTGTTTAAAAGTTAGACAAGGATAAGCGATTAAAAATAAACAATTTAGTAACAATAAAATTATTACACCTTTATTGTAAAGCTAATTTTTATTAGTAAATTGTACAGTATAAAATTCAGGAATTCTTAACCAATATTAGTATGAAAGATGTAAGCTTTAAGAAATTTGATAGTGGATGTACATCACTCACAAAATTGTCCATTGAAACAGACTTGGCTATTATTGTTAAAGAGCAAGTTGCTATTTCTTCCGAATCAAAAATTGAAAAACTTAGGCGCTGTAAAGAAGAATTACTTAAGAGTCTGTGGTTTGTTCAACGTCAATGTTGAGAGAACATTATCTTCAAATTTCGACTATTAGCCCGTCAGCAGTATATTGCCGGGCAACAATGAATTTATTTAAATTTATTACTAAAATCCTCTCCATATTTTTTCTGGAGAGGATTTTAACATACTAAATACGCGCTATTTAGTGATCTCCCTAAAGTGATTTCAAATGTTTATAATTAGATTTGATGGTATCCCAAACCTCTTCGAAATTACCGGACAACATTAATTTTGCCATACTTTCCGTCATGCCTTTCATCTGACCGAAGGATATTTTAGGAGGCATAGCCAATGCATTCGGATTTGTATAGATATCAATAAGAACAGGCTCATCTGTTAAACCAAATGCCTCACTGATTACGCCATCTACTTCTTCAGGTTGAGTGACCGTATAGGCGCGAATTCCCATCGCTTGTGCAACCATGGCAAAATCAGGGTTAACCATATTGGTTTCCTGATCTTTGAGACCCGACACCTGCATTTCCAACTTGACCATACCGAGTGCGCGATTGTTAAAAACAATTATTTTTATCGGTAGGTTATATTGTTTTATTGTTGCAAGATCGCCCAATAACATGGATAGACCACCATCGCCACAAAAAGCAATAACCTGCCTTTCAGGATGTGTCAATGCCGCACCTATCGCCATTGGCATTGCATTGGCCATTGATCCGTGATTAAAAGAGCCGAGCATAATACGATCTTTCTGCTGATTAATATAACGCGCGCCCCAAACACAGCACATCCCTGTATCGACGAGAAAAATAGCATCATCACTGGCCTTTTGATCAATTGTATGAGCGACAAACTCGGGTTGAATAGCACATTCACTTCCCGAATCGTCAACATAGATCATAAGATCTTCCTTGACCTTCGCATAGGCATCAAGCTGTTTTTCGAGAAATTTAGTATCCGAACGCGCTTCCACAAATGGTAATACTGCCTTTATCGTATGCTCGATATCCCCCACTAAACCATAGTCAACGATCGACCTACGACCTAGCTTCTCGCCTTCTATATCAATCTGGATAATGGTTTTATTAGTGGGTATAAAATCTTTGTATGGAAAATCAGTACCCAAAAGTAAAATAAGATCGGAATGATGCATACTTTGAAATGCCGAAGCAGTTCCCAGTAGGCCTGTCATACCGATTTCATTGGGATTGTCGCGCTGTACATCCAACTTTGCTTTAAATGAATAACCCACTGGCGCATGGATCTTTTGCGCTAATTCAACGATTTGCTTCTGCGCTTTCTTTGCACCAACCCCACAAAATAAGGTTACTTTTTCCGCTTGATTAATATATTGGGCAAGACGTCCAATTTCCATTTCCGAAGGTCTAATTTGAGGTTCTGTATAAAACACTTTCGATGAAGTATTCATATGAACAGCTTCCATTTCCGACACGTCGCCCGGCAGACCGATTACTGCAACATCCCGTTTGGATATCGCCTGTTGCAGCGCATTTTGGACCATACGTTGCACCTGCTCTGGCCTAGTAATCATTTGATTATAACAAGAACAGTCATCAAACAATTTAATTGGATTGGTTTCTTGAAAATAGTCGGTTCCAAATTCATATGTTGCGCAAGTGGAAGCGATCACCAGCATGGGCACACGGGTCTTGTGCGCTTCATAAACGCCATTGATTAAATGCACATGTCCGGGTCCGCTGCTTCCGGCACAACAAGCAATTCCGTGCAGATCAGCTTCCGCAGTTGCCGCAAAAGCACCAACCTCCTCATGCCTCACGTGTATCCATTGCATTGTTCCATCTTCATGAACAGCTTCATTGAAAAAGTTTAAACTATCGCCCGTTACGGCATAAATACGCTGAATTCCCGCATCTTTTAAAAGGTCAACAATCTGGTGTGCTACATTTTTCATACCCATAATATAATTTTAGAATGTCATAAAGCGAAGTCGTACTGTTTAAGCTGTCGCTACTTTATAACAACAATAATCTAGGGTAATGGTTTGGGAATGATTGCCAGTGGATCAGAATCGAATCCCGGTCAAGAGGGTGCCTATATACTTCTAGCGTAAACAATATGCGGCACGCTGAACAAAATAGAAGGAAAATTCTCATGAGGCTTTAAGAACAGCGGCTATAAATCATTTAAGAACAATCCAATCAATAAACATTAAGAACGCGGGCGGGCAATAAAAAAGCTGTCCCAAGATTAATTGTGACAGCTTTTTTTAAAACAATAGGTTTATGCCTTTCTATTTGATTTGTCTGGACAGCTCATTGACAAAATTCTTTGCATCATTGAGATCTTTATTCCAGTCCGCATAACGTTTAGCGGTATTTAGTTTAGCAATTTTTGCATTTAACTTGGTTAGATTAGCTTGATCTTTTGACTTCTCTAACTTTGCTTTGAGTATACCGACTTTGGTATAATCTTGAATCCCTTCCAACATACGCTCATAACGGATAGAGCTCCTTCCCTGTGGATAAACAATATAAGTATCGCCTGCCGGCCATGTACGGAACCTTGAGTCACGCAATGGATCCTCCACCCAGGAGTTAAATGCCCAGCGCAACGCACCATCGAAGCCAGCTGCAAGCGCATACCAAGCCATATAGGTGGATTCTGCTGGATCGGAAAACGTAAATTGATTTGGAAATTCGTCTGAACAACAAACATAAAATGTGGTGATATATCCTTTTTTCCGGCGCTCAATCAGATCTTTTTGATCAAAAGGATCTCCCGCAGCAACGCTGATATCAGTACTTTTGTGATAGCGCTGGTAACTTTTGTGATTATCGGCGAATGCCACACCAAATTCAGGTGCCACATGTTCCAACAAGGCTATCGCTGGATCCATTTCTTCCCGTCCCCTTTCATCCATCGCGATATTCGTGATTTTTAACCAGCCTTTTGCGGTGATATGCTTACTGAAATCCTTTAAGAAAGGTGTCCATAATTCTTCAAATATAGGTGTCCCTGGTTTCGCAATAACATTGACCAGCTCATTTTTGCCCTCGTCGAAATAATGCACTTCATTGTTCCAGGGTAAAAGCGAATAGCAATTGATCTGTTTATTAATCCCCAGGTCCATCATAAAGTTTACCCATCGATCAAAGACGGTATAATCATAAGTCCAGGAACCATCTTTTGCCTTCTTCCAAGTGATCATATCAGCATATGGATCGTAGGTCTGCACGTTCCAGGCATCTTTATTCAAGGTCGCCGTAATGACTTTTTGCCCAGCAGCCGCCAGTTGCTTCATCGTGGGTTTCAAGGCTTCAAAATGTTCATCACTCCACATCTTCACCTGATTGACCCGAGCAACCGCAGAAGGATGTTGCCATTGATCCAAATGATATGTCCACTGCGAAGATGGGGGCAGCACATGATTTTGTACATTGACCACGAGCTGTAACTGTTCTTTCACTTGACCATTTTGCTGAACAGAGATTGTTGTTTTATATTGTCCTGAAGCAGCTTCCTTCGGTACCTTTACGGTAATCCATACAGGACGCACTTTCTTGGCTTCGAGGTCATAACTTTTCAGGTCATCCAACATATCTGCAGAAAGAGCCGCTTTAAAATCTTCCGGTTTACGATGGCCACAGCCACTTGCAAATTCATCGGTCATGACATAACGCACAAAACGCGCTTGTACCGCATCGCCGCCGATCACCTTGCCTGCTGCTGATTTTAATTCACTTGCAGATACAGCTACATTTGCTACGGCAGAGTTAGTCCATAACAGTACTTGTGCTGATACTTGCTCACCTTTCCAGGCATCCACAGTCGCTGTACTTTGCGCTGTCAGATTTGGATTCACAGATTTGGGATAACGTTTGTCTATCGATACAAACGAAGCATGCAGTCCGGGTTTAACATTCGACCAATTGGATAAGGTGTCCTTTGTCGGGTCGGCCATTTCCGTAAAAGTGGTCCCTATAGCAAAACGCTGCTGGGAAAAGCCATGATTATTGCCACAAAATAGCATACAGGCCAGGGCAATCGTAGAATAAATTGTAGTTTTAGGCATAACAGTTATAATTAACAAACTTTTGTGAAGCCGCGTTCTTCTCTCCAGCCTAGGAGCGGGTGCTCGTAGAAAAAAGGCAAACAACTTCTGTTTGCCTTAAAAATACTAAAATTTTATTTATCTATAACTAACTTTGTTCAAAAATTTCAGAAAGTGCTTTATACAGCTCGGCATGATTGGACTTGAACTTTTCTGGATTCTCAAAAAAATATTCAGAAGCAACCGCAAAAAATTCCGCTGGATTTGTCATGCCGTACACATCGATGTCAGATTTATTTTCCTTTATTTTCGTAATTTCTTCCCGTATCAGATTCATAAAAGGAATCACGGAAGCTTTATCCATCAAGTGAGAGGGAACACCATCCACTGTGCCGTCCGTTTTATCGATCAGGTGTACAAATTCGTGTATCGCTGTATTCTGCCCGTCTTTTGGATTCTTAAACCCGTATTCCAGCGCTGATTTAGACAAGATCATTTGTCCATTCATAGCACCTTCTCCGATCATCCCCATAATATTGCGATCGGCATGCCCTTCAAATTCATAGGCGTTATTAAATTGGGAGGGATAAACCATAATATTTGTCAAGTTGGGATAGGTCCACTTCTTAAAAGCAAAAATTGGTATAATTGCACTGGCCGCAATCATCATATAATCTTTCAGCTCCACTTCTACCCCCACGCCTTCGATCTTGACCGTGTCCAAAAATTTCAAACAGCGCGTTTCAAATTCTGCTTTATCGGCAACTGATAAATTACGGTAGTAAGCAACTTCCTTTTCTAAAATTTCCTTGCCTTCGTCGCTTAGAACACGTTTAATGGCCTTACTATTTTTGGCTGTACGGTTTAATAAATAATAAACAACATAAATGGTTACTGGTATAAGCAGTACAATGAAGAGTTTTCCTATCATATTATTTGATCTTTATCCATTTGGGATCTCGAGCTTGCAAATTACGTAAAAAGCCTTTAAAATGGGAGGTTCCAAATAAGATTAAAATCTTCTGCTGTGGGGCATCAGCAACTAAAGAAGCAAGATTCTCTTCTCTTTTTTTCATCACAAATTCCTGATCGAACTTATTCTTTAGGCTCGTTTTTGCGGGCTTACAGGAGTAAGGCTCATTAAGCGGCGTTTTATAATCACATGGATCAAGCGTAATTGTGCCATACAGAAATTCAAACTCATCAAGTAGTTTATTTTTTGGTATATCTGCATTAACTGCAGTTGCATAGTTAACCAAGAAAAAAGAATAATCAGGCTGGCTAATAATGCGTTCGCCCAGTTTACGGTATATCGGTGCGCGAAGGACCCTTGTGGTATCTCCCGGAGTTTCGATACATTGTTGCAATCCCAAGCGATTGCCTGTCAGCTTCCTGAACTTGCGATCATAAAGATCGCGCTGCGCAGCACTATCTACCTGATACGCGATACTTTCATAGAAAACAACATAGCCCGATTTTTGGAGAGAATCTACAGCCCGTTGGATTTGATCATAGTATACGCGTGTACCCAAATGCCGCATGGGAATATAAACTACTGACCGATCGCCATTCCGAAGTTCAAATTTCCGCGAAGCATCACGCAAAACACCGCTGCTCTGAACCATCAATGAGGTATCACAGCCTACAAAGACAAATAGCATAAAAAAAAGGGAGATAATCTGTCTCAATTGCATACGATTTTATTATAATAAATGCTCTTTGAAAGCAAAGATAATACCATGAAACGATTATTTCCTACACTACAGACATATTCAATCTGCAGATCGCATACATTTCACGATATTTTATTAGAATAACTTGCAATAATAACAATATATTATCTCCCTTGTTCTATAAATTTTATAGGGTCGTCAATCCTATTGTTGTTCCGTTTGGAATAACTGCATTTTTTTTGATAACTACAATTCCGTCACAAATCGTATAGGTTGGATGATTGGCATTAAGCAAATGAGGTCCGCCATTGATCCGAACATCATTACCGATACGACAATTTTTATCCAAAATAGCATTCTCAATATAACAGCGTTCACCAACACCAACCACTGGTATATTTTTTCGATTAGCCTCCTCCATATCGACGAGATCCTCATAATAGTCTGAACCCATCATGTAGGTTCCGCGCACCACAGATCCTGTACCGATCCGTGAACGCACGCCCACGACAGAACGATCGATCTTATCGGCCTGGATAATGCAGCCGTCCGAAATGACAGAATTGATCAATGTTGTCCCCGAAATCTTGGATGGAGGCAACATCCTTGGACGGGTGAAAACAGTATTTTTATCAAATAGATTAAAGGCCGGAATATTATCAGTTAAACCAATATTGGCTTCGTAGAAGGATCCTATTGTACCGATGTCAGTCCAATAGCCTTCAAATTGATAACTAAGCACCCTACTTGTATCAATCGCATCCGGAATGATTTCTTTTCCAAAATCCATTCCGCGATTTTCTTCGAGCATGCGTTTCAGGACGCCTTTTGAAAACACATAAATACCCATAGAAGCCAGGTATTCCCTACCCTCACTTTTTAAATGATCGCTCACCTCTGAACTCCAGTCCAGCAGCTGTTCACTATTGGGCTTTTCAATAAAAGAGGTAATATGATTCTTTTCATCCGATTTCAATATTCCAAAACCAGTCGCATCCTTGCCATTTACCGGAATAGTCGCAATAGTCAGGTCACCTTCATTTTCAACATGGAAGTCCACCAGTGCATCAAAATCCATTTGATAGAGTTGATCCCCGGATAAAATAAGTACATAGTCATAATCAATGCTGGCCAACTTACGAAACGACCGTCGCACGGCATCCGCCGTCCCTTCGAACCATTTATCGCCATCATTGGTCTGTTCGGCAGCCAGGATATCCACAAAGCCTTTGCTAAAAATACTAAAGTTGTAGGTATTCTTAATATGGGAGTTGAGCGACGAAGAATTGAATTGTGTCAACACAAAAATCTTGTTGAAACCCGAATTGAGACAATTCGAGATAGGAATGTCCACCAAGCGGTATTTCCCCGCAATGGGAACTGCTGGTTTGGACCGTTGATCGGTCAATGGATACAGACGTGAGCCCCTTCCCCCGCCCAAGACGATAGCTACTACATTGTGACGTGACATATCAAATTAAATTATTTGGTTATATAGACTTATATACTTCGCTGCAGATTTATCCCAAGAAAAATCTAAGCACATCATTTTACGTTGATTCTCTTCAAACAGCTTTTTACTTGCGTAAAAATTTGTAGCCCGAACAATAGCTTTAGTAATTTCAGTTATTGTCAAACCATCAAAACCAACACCGTATCCATCATTTTCCAGATCGATTACCGTATCTCTCAATCCACCCACCCGATGTACAATTGGTAATGTACCATATTTCATTGCATAGAGCTGATTGAGCCCGCAGGGCTCCACCCGGGAAGGCATTAAAAGAAAGTCCGCACTGGCATATAGCCAATGGGCAAGATTTTCATCATAACCAAAGAACACATCAAAATTTTCAATTCCCTCATCGACGAGTGATTTCACACGCGACTGGATAGCTGGGTCTCCGGCACCCAGTATAAATATACTTAATCTACCGCGATATTCCGCCGTCAAACTCAAAATTATCTCAGGCAACAAATCAGCTCCTTTTTCCGTTGCAAATCGACCTATAAAAACAAGGAGCGGCAAGTCGGGATTGATCTTGTACTGCTGTGCCAAGGCCTCTTTGTTTTTCAACTTGCCTGCAAAAGCTTGTTCGGTACCGTAATTTTCCACCAAGGTATAGTCAATTTCGGGATCCCAGATGTCCCAGTCAATTCCATTGACAATACCTACAGATTTACTGCGCTCATCATAAAACAGCTGCTGCAAGCCATTCGCCTCTACATAAAGCTCTTCTAGGTAGCCCTCAGATACCGTCGTATAAGCATCACAGCATTTGATCAATGCTGCAAGCGGATTGATTAAGCCATCCCAATCCAAAAGTCCCCATTTCCAGCTATCAAACGCTGGCAATAAAATTGCTTTACTCCAATGTGTCCAGCCCTGATACTGCCCATTATGTACAGTGGCTACCGTCTTAACATCTGCCAGAAAATTATAATCATTGCTGTATTTCATCAAAAAGGGCATTAAACCGACATGATGATCGTGGCAATGCACAATCGTTGGAATGATGTTTTTTTCCTTGAACCAATTCAATACAGCATGTTGAAAGGCAATAAATTGTTCACCTTCATCTGGATAACAATATACTTCCTCGCGGTCAAGCTTACCTGGAATCTTAATCAAATAGAGATCAAAACCCAGTATATTTTGATCTTCCTTATATACACCATAGCTCAGCAGCTCGGATCCTTGGTAAAAAGTACCCTCATGAACTAGGCTAAAAGCATGATCCCTAACAAATGGGCGGTCATACCAAGGCATGACAACCGCCGCCTCCCAACCAAGCTTGGTTTGGTATTTGGGCAATGCACCCACAACATCCGCTAGACCACCTACTTTGGCTACGGGATAACATTCAACACTCAAGTGAAATACTTTCATTCTTCTTTTATACCATGAAATTTTACAACGATATTTTATACAGGGATACGTTCACCTTGTTTAATTGCATTTACTTCCTTCACCTCCTTCTTCCTTTTTAGAATATATCCGCCAAGCGGTGGCAAATGAAGCTGTGCCGACTGTACCTGATTCATCCAGTGCAGATGTTCGCTATGGATGGGTGGGTTATTTATTCCCGAACCGAAATATTGCAGATCATCAGAATTTAAGACCACTTCCCATTCTCCCGCATAAGGCAGACCAATACGGAAATGCTCCCGCACCACAGGTGTTAAATTCAGTACAACAATGGTATCATCCCAAGAGTCAAACCCCTTACGCCAATATACGACAACAGAATTTTCGCGATCACCGGCATCTATCCATTCGAAGCCAGAAGCATCAAATGCTTTTTGAAAAAGACTTGGCTGCGTGCAATACACGGCATTCAGATCCGCAACAAATTGTTTCATGCCCTGATGTGGAGCAAACTCCAGGAGGTGCCAATCCAGCGATTGATTTACATTCCACTCCGAAGTCTGACCAAATTCCCCCCCCATAAACAATAATTTTGTTCCTGAAAAAGTATACATAAAGAGATACAATGTCCGCAGATTGGCAAATTTCTGCCATTCGTCCCCTGGCATTTTATAAATCAACGATTGCTTCCCATACACGACCTCATCATGAGATAGCGGCAACATAAAATTTTCATGAAAGGCATATACCGTCGCAAATGTCAGTCGGTCATGATGATACTTTCTGTTAATCGGATCTTCTTTAAAATAATCTAGGGTATCATGCATCCATCCCATCATCCATTTCATGCCAAATCCCAGTCCACCCGCATAAGTTGGTCTACTGACACTCGGCCAGGAAGTCGATTCCTCAGCAATTGTCTGCACATGCGGGAAATGCCCGTAAACTGCTTCATTTAGCTCTTTTAAAAACTGTACCGCCTCTAGATTTTCGTTTCCTCCAAATTCATTTGCGATCCACTCCCCCTCATTTCTGCTATAATCCAAGTACAGCATAGACGCCACAGCATCCACCCGAAGCCCATCAATATGGAAACGATCCAGCCAATAAAATGCATTACTGATTAGAAAAGACCGCACTTCATTTCGTCCATAATTGAAAATATAAGATTGCCAATCTGGATGGAAGCCTTTTCGTGGATCTTCATGTTCATATAGGCTGGTACCGTCAAACCGATGAAGACCATGGGCATCACCAGGAAAATGAGATGGGACCCAATCCAATAATACACCTATACCAGCAGCATGTAGTTCCTCGATCAGATACATCAAATCTTGTGCAGAACCGTAACGCGAACTCGCTGCAAAATACCCTGTAATCTGGTATCCCCAAGAAGGATAATACGGATGTTCCATCAAGGGCATAAATTCTACGTGTGTAAAATTCATCTCCTTAACATAAGATACCAATTGTACGGCGATTTCGCGGTAGCTCAGCAAGGTATCCGGACTTTCGGGATCCCTCGACCATGAGCCCAAATGAACTTCATAAACCGACCAGGGTTGATCCAATCTATTTTTCACGGCCCGTTCCTCCATCCATTGCTTGTCATTCCATTCGTACCAGTTTGAATGAACGACAGATGCAGTCTTTGGGGCAATCTCCCACTTGAAGGCAAAAGGATCCCCTTTTTCAAGCAGTTCACCAGTATTCGTCTGGATAACATACTTATACGTTTCTCCATTTTTCAGCCCCGGAATAAATCCTTCCCAAATTCCACTGCCATCCCATCGAACAAAAAGCGGATGAAGCTCCTTGTCCCAAAAATTAAAGTTCCCTGTGACGGAGACAGATTTTGCATTTGGCGCCCAAACCGCAAAATAAACACCTTTCTCACCTTTCACCTCCAGTTCATGTGAACCAAACTTTTCATATAATTTGAAGTGCTTACCCGAATGGAATAAGGCCACATCAAATTCAGAAAAGAGACTATGCGGAATTACTTGATTGGCCATGTTTAACCTTCTATCAATATGTTATCAAATTCTCGTGCGACATTAATCCAATACCGCCCCTTTTCATCTTGTTGTACTTTTGTTTCAATACCATCGGTCTTCACTTTCTTAACCGTGAAAGGCAAACCGATTAGTTGTAATTTATATTCTTCGTATCGTTCGGTAAAAAGCCCATCACGTGTCTGCTTAATAGATAATGATTCCTTAAGCCCCGACACCGTAAAGCATTTTTCGAGATAAATATCCTGTTCGTAAGCAAAGGTATCGCCATGATCTGAATACACATACGAACGGGTTACCCCCTCTGCGAAGTAAACATTCAACTGCAGCTCCTCAATCTTCTTTTCTCCAGTATATTGCATAACAGGATACTCGGGGATAACAGATCCACCACGAACAAACATTGGCATTTCATCCAATGGAGTGGCTATCGTATGTTCTTTGCCGCCAACATAGGTTTCATTATTGAAATAATAAAACCAATCCCCAGCAGGCAAATACACGATCTTGCTCTTTTGGCCTGGCTGCAATACTGGGGATACCAATATTTTATCACCAAAACAGAACTCCTCCTCGCGCTGCCAATTGGTCGGGATATGCTGTTCGACCATCGAAATAGGGCGTAAAATAGGGTAACCGTATTTCGTCTGTTCCCAAAAGCAAGTATAGATATAAGGTAGTAGTTTATACCGCAGTTCGATAAACTTCCTATTGATCTTTTCCCAATCTTCTCCAAAACTCCATGGCTCGCGGTCGCGGGTATCACCGGCCGAATGCACACGCATAAATGGCGAGAAGACACCGAACTGCATCCATCTCGTAAACAATTCCCCATCAGGCTCCCCTGTAAATCCTCCGATATCCGTACCACAAAAGGACATACCGGAAGTAGACAGACGCTGCAATTGCAACGTACCCAACTTGAGATGTTCCCAGCTCGCTAGATTGTCGCCCGTCCAAACCGAAGAGTAGCGCTGTGTACCAGCATAAGCTGCTCTAGTTATAGTAAAAGGCCGCTTGTTCTTATACAATTTCTTCAAACCATCATAGGTAGCCCGCACCATCTGCATGCCATAAATATTATGCGCTTTTCGATGTGAACCTCGGTGCCCGTCATACTGATGCCGAACGTCATCCGGAAAAGTCCCGCGACCAAATACAGCAGGTTCATTCATATCGTTCCAGAATCCGGCAACACCATCTTCGACAAGCCCCTGATAGAGCGTTCCCCACCACTGACGAACTTCTGGGTTGGTAAAATCAGGAAATTGACAGCGTCCGGGCCATACAAATCCTTCCATAAAATAATCATCGCCGCGACGGCAAAAATATTTATTCTCCTTCCCTTCCCTAAATACCCAATAGTTTTCATCCACCTTGATCCCCGGATCGATCATCACCACTGTCTTAAAACCATCATTAGCCAAATCACTGATCATATTTTTAGGATTTGGAAAATATTGCTTATTCCAAGTAAAACAGCGGTATCCTTCCATATAATCAATATCAAGATAAATGGCGTCACACGGAATTTGTCGTTTTCTAAATTCCTCAGCAACTTTGCGGACATTCGCCTCTGGATAATAGCTCCAACGGCATTGATGATATCCTATTGCCCATAACGGGGGCAGGTAATGTGTACCTGTCAAAGTATGGTAACGACGGATGACATCGATAATATGCGGACCATGGATATAGTAATACTGCAGTTCGCCGCCCTCGGACCAAAAGCTCGTTTTTCCCTGATCTTCCGATGCGAAATCAAAATAAGTCTTAAAGGTATTGTCAAAGAATATTCCGTAAGCTTCACCATCTTTTAAACCAATATAAAACGGAATAGTTTTATAAAGTGGGTCTTGATCGTACGCAAAAGCATAGGTGTCTGAATTCCAGTTCTTAAGTCTTTTCCCTCTAAGATTCAATTTGGTCGCCTTATCCCCCAGTCCATAAAATGCTTCATTTTCAAAAGCCACTTTTGTACTGTAAACATAATAACCGCCAAAATCAGGGTTCTCTTCCCAGTGCATGGGTGCCGAATCTGCATTGAACAAATTACCGGCACGGTCGGAGAAAGAAATCAAAAAGTCGTTCTTGTTGATCTTACAGGAAATGGTGTTTGTGTGGACGAGGTAATGGTCGGCTTCTTCCTTACATTGGTGTATACTGACGCGATGGTCTTTCTTAGCCAGCGCATAGGAAAAATCCTCCAAAAATGTTCCCTGGGGTGCCAACCTGACCCGGACAATTTCATCGGTTACGATCTTGATTTCCACTTTCGCTTTACCGTCAGAAAAATAATAAGACTTATCATTTTGATTGTGGGCTACGATAGCTTCAAGATATTTCTTTTCAATTTTAGGCAGATCCAATACCGGATTATTCACATGATGCATACTTTCTAAAGTACCATCATTTTCCTCCTCATTCAGTGCGGTTTGATTTAGGTTGTCGTCTTCAAGCATAGTTGTAATATGTTAAAAAGTTTCTGAAGGCTTAATTCCTCTTTAAGATAGAAAATTAATCCCGCGCCGACAACAAAACAGAAAAAAAAATCCCGCCTATCAGAATAGGCAGGATTTTTCAATATGTGTACACAAAATTAGATTGTCTATTTTAAAAATGTGCGCGAAGCATCCACGCCATCTTTTCATGTTTTTCCAATAGCCCGACCAAAAAGTCCTCTGTACCATTATCTGCAGTACCTTCAACTACTGTAAGATCTGCACGAATTGACATTGCAATAGCTTCATGATCGGCAAGCAATTCTTTATAATATGACTGACTATCTGTTTTCTCCGATGTCGACTCCGTTAAGCGAGTCAACTTTAAATATTTATCGAATGTACCAACAGCATAATGCCCCAACGTACGCACACGCTCCGCCACTTCATCGATCACTTCAGCTAATTCATCGTACTGAGATTCCAAAAATAAATGAGCAGCATGAAAATCTGCACCTTCCACATTCCAGTGTGCATTACGTGTCTTCATATAGACAATGTGTTCATCTGCCAATAGCACATTTAGCAACTTTGCAACTTTTTTCAAGTCTGCATCTTTAATTCCAATTGAAGTTTTCATATGTATATTCGTTTGTTAACTATATGTATTAATTGCTTAGTTAAATTTACCCAAAAATGCGATGAAAACCAAATAAACCTACATTCAAAAGTTCGCAACAATTACGCAAACGGTCATAGTAAGTATTTTCATCCCTAGAAAACCAGCACATCACCAAGCAAACAAATACAAATAACAAAATAATAGTAGCGATCAATAATGAGACATTTTCCATAAAACCGCCACCAGCATGTTATTTAAAGAACATAATATCGTACTTTTGCGGACGTATTTATCTCGAGGGAAAACTGTGGGCACAATGGACAACAACACTTATTTTCATAAATTCAAAAAGAATATTTCAGGCATTGAACTTCCACTGCGGTTTACCTTTCCATTTTGTTATGAGCCACACCCTCTCGCCGTAACTGCGGCAAAAGAACTTCAATGTTACATCGAAACACAAAACGAATGGAACCACAATTTTGGCTTAGATGAAAAATTGAATGGTCTCGCCATCGGTAAAATGTTCGGTGTCCTTGTTGTCAGAAACCAGGACAATGAGCTCGGCTACTTGGCTGCTGTATCCGGAAAACTGGCAGGAAGTAATAAGCACGGCTATTTTGTACCGCCGATATTCGATATGTTAGAAGAAAATAGTTTTTTTCTGAACGAGGAAGTACATCTCAATGCGCTTAACCGAAAAATTGAAAATCTTGAAAAAAGCGAAGAATTGGCAAGTACAAAGCGTAACCTCGAGTTGTTGAAAGGTAGCTGGGACAAGTCATTGGACGAACTAAAAACAAAGTTAAGAGTTCAAAAAAAAGAACGTAAAGAAACGCGCACGAGGTTGAGGGCAAGTCTATCTGACGAAGCCTATGAACTGTTAATGGAAGATATGCGCAGCCAAAGCTTAAAAGACAAGCAGGAGCTGCAGCGCTTTCAATATGAGATGCATCTTGCATTGGAAACCGAAAGCAGCCAACTGCAACAAATGCTATCGATAATTACAGCCTTAAAAGAGGAACGAAAAACACGGTCCGGAAACCTTCAAAAACAGCTTTTCGAACAATATAATTTCCGTAATGCAAAAGGTGAAAGCAAAAATGTCGTTGAGGTATTCCATGATTTCGACAAGTCGACACCGCCCGCGGGATCCGGAGAATGTGCTGCGCCCAAACTCTTGCAGTATGCCTATGAAAACAAGCTAACACCAATTTCACTGGCTGAATTCTGGTGGGGCTGTTCGCCCGCATCAGAAATACGCAGACACCAAAATTACTACCCCGCTTGCCGCAAAAAATGTGAGCCCATTTTAGGTTATATGCTGGAAGGATTGGCTGTAGATCCAAATCCGATGCAACAAGAAACCACATTAGATGTAGAACTTCCTCAAATTTATGAAGATGAGGATATCATTGTCATCAACAAGCCTGCAGAATTTCTATCTGTCCCCGGCATTTATGTAAAGGATTCGGTTTACAACCGGATTCTACAACGTTATCCAGATGCAGGCCCGATTATTATTCACCGACTGGACATGTCTACATCTGGACTACTGATTGTTGCCAAAAACAAAGAATCACATAAATTCATACAAGATCAATTCATACAGCATACAATAAAAAAAACATACATTGCTTTACTCGATGGCATTGTGGAAGCAGAGTCGGGTTTAGTAGATCTCCCGCTTCGTGTAGATCTGGATGACCGGCCGCGTCAGGTGGTCTGCTATATCTATGGCAAGCCAGCACAGACAAAATGGGAAAGGATTGCGATTGAAAACGAAAAAACAAGAGTCAGATTCTACCCTTTGACGGGACGCACCCACCAACTCCGTATGCATGCAGTACATCCGAATGGTTTAAATACACCTATTGTCGGTGACGACCTCTATGGTAAAAAAGCCGATAGATTACACCTTCACGCCGCTTCGATCACCTTTATTCACCCCAGTTCTAAAGAGGAAATGACCTTTGAAATTGAAGCGGACTTTTAATAGCGCTGACTATATCGTTACAAAAGTCAGTAAATAATACATTGGAAAATCATAGCCAAGTCAAAATGTAATTCATAAATTATTGACCTAAATCAATAATTTGACACAAACAATTGACAAACAACAATTTACCAGCACACCTAGGTCAAATACACTCCTTTATTACATTACAATAAAATTTTAATTATTCTTAATTTTTTATTTCCTTTGTTCACTGATTTTTTGATTTTAATACCTATAAAGTCAAAAATAAAGTAGAAACAAGAAAACAATTTTGAATTTTCAAGATTATAGCAATATAATGGAAGCTAAAATAAACGCAAAAACCTTCATAACTAAACTCTTTTTCTCGCTTACACTCGTGTTAGCGGCATCTTTGGCCTTTGCCCAAAACAAAACCGTTACTGGTACAGTTAAAGATGCGAAGACCAAGAGTCCCATACCCTATGCGACCGTAGCGGTAGTTGGCGCCCCTTCTTCTGCAGGAACCACCACATCGACTAATGCAAACGGTGAATTCAAACTGATTTTTCCTACATCTTATGTAAAAATCAGAGCAAGCTATATTGGGTATGACAGCAAAGATGCTTTTGTTACGAATGATGCAACGCAAACAAAAGAAATCCTCATGGATCAACAGGACAACATGTTGGAAGAAGTCGTTGTCAAGGCCAAAAAGAAAAAATATAGCAACAAAGACAATCCTGCTGTTGCTTTGATCCGAAAAGTTATCGAGAATAAGGAAAAAAACAGGCTTTCAGGTCAACAATATGCGGAATTTGACCAATACGAGAAGATGTCTTTAGGACTAAGCAATCTTTCGGAGAAATTTGTCAATAAAAAAATATTCAAAAACTACCAATTTCTTTTTGAAACAGACGATTCGGCTAAAACAGCCAACAAATACGTATTACCTGCTTTCATTGAAGAAAAAATGTCAAAGGTGTATTACCGCAAAGATCCGAGCAAAACCAAACAATATATCCTCGGTGACCAACGCGCGCAATTTGACCCTAAATTTATAGACAATGATGGTCTTACCGCCTACTTTAATAAGCTATATGAGCAAGTCGATATTTATGACAACAACATTTCATTGGTTACAAACCAGTTTTTAAGTCCAATTGCTAACTCTGCTCCTACTTTTTATAAATTCTTTATTACGGACACGATTAAGACTGTGCAACCTTGGCTGGTGGAATTAAGTTTCTTTCCACGCAACAAGGCCGACATGTTATTCAAAGGCCAACTGTATGTTACTTTAGATGGCAATTATGCTGTTCAAGGCGCCAACATGACTGTTGCTGATGATATCAACTTAAACTTCGTCCGTGATCTCCAGATACAGCTTAAATTTGATAAAGACAGCAAAAGTCGCTTTTATCTAAAAACGAGCACATTAGGAATAGATTTCTCCCTAACTGAAAAAGGTATGGGAATCCGCGGAAGCCGAACAGTTGACTACAACAATTATAAAGTAGGCATTCAGCAACCAGACAGTATCTATGACGGTCCGTCTACGGTCATTGCCTATAATGTCGAAAATAAGAAAGCGACGAAAACTTTGTTTGAAACACAACGTCCACTCGCCCTTGCGCAAAACGAATTGAACATCTATCATAATATTGATACACTACAAAAGATTCCTTCATTCCGTACGTTCATGGACGTCGCCGCACTATTATTATCAGGATACAAACAAGCTGGTCCAGTAGAAATTGGTCCTGTGAATACATTTTATAGTTTCAATCCGGTAGAAGGTTTTCGTTTACGTGTCGGTGGACGTACCACAGAGGCCTTAAGTAAGCGTTTCTATGCGGAAAGCTATGCTGCTTATGGTTTTAAAGATCAGAAATGGAAATACTTTTTCAGTGGAACTTATGCGTTCAACAACAAATCTGTCTACTCCTTCCCGATGCATTACATCAGGGCCTCTTATAAAAAAGACACCAAGATTCCGGGACAAAAATTAGAATTTATTCAGGAGGATAACTTTTTGCTATCTTTCAAACGCGGCGATAACGATCGCTACATCTATGAGACAAATTACGGCTTAGAGTATAAAAAAGAATTTTTAAATCATTTGGCTATTGGTGCAGCGTTCAATATTAACAGACAAACTCCCGCCGGAAGTTTGACCTATGAAATGGTAGATGCCAACAATGAAAGCAGATTATTCAACGAATTGAACTCAACAGAATTGTCGGTCAATTTTAGATATGCTCCGCACGAAGAATTCTATCAAGGAAAAATCTACCGGACACCTATTTTCAATCAATACCCGATCTTTACATTCAATTATACGGCCGGAATCAAAGGGCTAGCTAAAGGGGAATACAATTATCATAATTTTAATTTGGGCGTTTTCAAACGTTTTTATCTGAGCCAATTTGGTTATGCTGATGTGACAGCAGAAGGCAATTATATTGCTGGGAAAGAGATCCCTTTCCCTTTCTTGACCATCCATCGGGCGAATCAGACTTATGCTTATCAGCTAAATTCATACAACTTGATGAACTTCCTTGAATTTGTCAGTGACCACAATGCATCGTTGAATTTACAATACTACATGAACGGTTTTCTGTTGAATAAAATTCCTTTGATCAAAAAGCTCAAGTTACGCGAAGTATTTAGCTTCAAGGGAGTATACGGTGGCCTACGTAAAGAAAACAATCCTGACGACCCTAATTATGGCTCTAAAGTATTTAATTGGCAACATGACGCAAATGGTATCCAAAGCTCCTATACATTCGGTTCAGAACCTTATATGGAAGCGAGTATAGGTCTATCCAACATTTTCAAAATATTACGCGTAGACTACGTAAAACGTCTAAATTATCTTGATCACGTCGATGCACCAGCTTGGGGTATTCGCGCACGTGTCAAATTTGATTTTTAATAGTTTCCATAAATTTATAGTATAATTTGGCCGTGTCAAGAGAGTGTGACACGGCCTTTTTTTATTTTGGCAAGAACCATTTTATCGACAAGTGTCTAGTACCTTCTAACCTCAGCTTATGTGGTGTCAGCAGATCGCTTTCTGTAAAGACTTTTAGGATAAAGTAGCCAGAAAAGATTCGGACCCGCTTCGTACCTTATTCGGATGAAAGACAGATACTGTACAGACCCTGAACAGATACTGACCAGACGCTGAACAGAAATTACTTGGTCAACATTTGTACACTATTTGATCAGGTCCGAAGACAATCCGAACACGATCCGAACACGATCTAAAGCCGATCTGAAAACAGTTACCAGCGCTGCAGATAGCAAAAAAATCCCCCTTACCTGACGCAAGGAGGATAAAATTAGCATATGACGATGGTTAGTTTTTTTGTTTAAAGGCGTCTACACCGGCCTGCAAGAATGCTTTGTATTCCTCAATATTATAGTTGGCACCACTTTGAGGGATCAACACTTTACCTGTTGGATCGACAATAACATACAAAGGCTGTGAATTGCTATCGAATGTAGCCGCTTGAAAATCACTATTTTTCTTACCGATAGTATTGATCTTTTTACCACTATATTTGGAAACAAATTGTTCATTGGCTTCAAGTTCTGTTTTGTCATCTACGAAAAGTTCAGCCATGACAAACTCTTCCTTCAGCAATTTAGCCACTGCTGGGTCAGTCCAGACGTTCGCTTCCATTTTACGGCAGTTGACACAATTCCAACCAGTAAAATCGATGATAACCGGTTTATTTAATTCTTTAGCAGTGGCAAGCGCCTGATCATAGTCATAGTAGGGATCAAATCCTTTTGGTGTACCACGGCCATGGAAAATCTTTGCATATTTCTTAATTTTTCCGTCTGAATGTGCACTGCCGCTGACAGCGATACCCGAAGATAGGTCAAAATCCTGTGTCGCCGATGGCGGTAAAAAAGCGGAAATCGATTTTAAAGGCGCACCCCAGAGTCCCGGCACCATATACACCACAAAAGAAAAAACAATAATAGCCAAAATCGTTCTCGGCACAGACAGGAATTTCAGCTCACTGTCATGGGAGAACTTGATCTTGCCAATCAAGTATAAACCCATCAATGCAAAGATTGCTATCCATAGCGACAAAAACACCTCCCTATCCAACCAGTTCCAGTGGTAGGCCAAATCAACGTTGGATAAAAATTTCAAAGCCAGGGCAAGCTCCAAAAAGCCCAATACGACCTTTACACTATTCAGCCAGCCACCAGATTTAGGTAAAGATTTAAGCATGGAAGGAAACATGGCGAATAAACCAAAAGGAATTGCCAGGGCAATCGAGAATCCGAGCATCCCAATTGCTGGTCCCAACCGCTCACCTTTTGAGGCTGCCTCAACCAGTAGTGTTCCTATAATCGGCCCTGTACATGAAAATGAGACCAATGACAAGCTAAAAGCCATAAAGAACAAGCCGACTAAACCGCCTTTATCTGATTTGGCATCCATTTTATTGACAAAAGAGCTCGGTAAGGTAATTTCAAATGCACCAAAAAACGAAGCCGCAAATCCAACCAATAACAAAAAGAAGATGAAGTTGAAAATACCGTTTGTGGAAAGAGCATTGAGCGCATCAGATCCAAAAGCGATCGTAATAATCATTCCCAATGCGACATAGATGATAATAATAAATAAACCGTACAACAGGGCTTTGCTGATACCACTTGCACGACTCCCCGCCTGTTTGGTAAAAAAACTTACCGTCAATGGTAGCATAGGAAATATACAGGGCATCAATAAGGCCGCAAAACCGCCTATCAGACCTGCAATAAAAATACTCCACAGCGACTTTTTGCCTTCCGGTTCAGCTTTTTGTACCTTAGCTGCCGTCAATGCCATTGTTTTAACCGAGTCTGCTTTTACTGTAGCGGTATCCGGAGATTCTTCAAAAGACAGTGAGTCCGGACTTATCGTACCATCAGTAAATTCGATCCCCTCCAAATTGTCCGTTGTATCTGCTTTCGCAAATAGGTATACAGGCGCAATCAGCAACAACAAGAAGATAAATATTTTGAAATTGACTTTCATTTTTGTTTTTCTTAGGTATAAATTGGTTTTGAATAAATGAAACCCGAGGAGCTAGAGACTCCCCGAGTTAACTATAAACATATGAAACTAAATCTTTTAAGCGCCAAATACAGGGTTCGGCAGTCTACAAATTGGTTGAAAACCTGAAAAATCAACATCTGTAGAAAGATACCCATCCTTTACAGGCTCCTCTTTCACCAAATCAGTACTTAGATACTTTTTATTATCATCACACAGCAGGGTAACCACTACAGCCTCATCCCCCAACTCCTGCTGCAATTTAATAGCGCCAATAACATTTGCTCCTGAAGAGATTCCAACAGCTAGTCCCAATTGACGCGAGAGCTTTTGCGCCATGATAATGGAGTCCCCATCATTCGCGCAAACGACAGTATCGAGTTCATCCAAATCAACAATCGCAGGAATAAACTCATCGGAGATTCCCTGAATACGGTGTGAACCTACTTTATGTCCTGTAGTCAAGGTAGGACTTTCTGCCGGTTCCAGCGGATGTACACGGACATTTGGATTTACCTTTCTTAAGCTTCGGCCCACACCCATTACAGTCCCCCCCGTGCCCACACCTGCGACAAAAGCGTCTGCAACGAGCCCCTGTTCCTCCAATTGTTTGACGATCTCGTAACCCGTGGTTTTCTCGTGTGCCTCTGCATTATATTGATTTTCGAATTGTCTCGGTAGAAAAACACCACCTTTTGCAGCAAGTTCTTCACTTAAATGGATGCTTCCCAAAAAACCACCTTCTTCTTTGCTTATCAACTGGATATCGGCACCCATACTTCGAATAATATCGGTACGTTCTTTACTCAGCCAGTTCGGCATAATAATTTTTACCTGATGGCCAAGTGCTTTACCAATTGCTGAAAAAGCTATACCTGTGTTCCCGCTTGTTGCTTCAATGACAACATCCGTTGGACGGATCTGACAATTCATATAGGCTTTATATAAAATATACAGCGCCATCCTATCCTTTATACTACCAGTTAGATTATAGTTCTCACATTTCACGAAAATCCGTCCCGGTTTACCTCCGTAAGTATATTGTAATTCCAACATAGGGGTATTTCCTACCAATCTCCACAGATGTTTGAATCTCTTGTCCAATGCTGGTGACAAACATGCACTTAATAATTCTTGTTCAGCCATTTCTTATAAATGATTATTCTGTTGCAAAATTGACCATTGACAAGATAATATTCAACACATTACTATAAATTCAAGAAAAATTAAATTAAAACTTATATAAATCAATAAATAATTCAGAAGTATAGCGTATTTTTACAGCTGCACCGAAAATATTCAGATTATGGAATTGGATGAAATAGATGTAAAATTATTACGCCTTCTACAGCAAGATGCTTCACTGAGCAACAAAGAACTATCTTTTGAACTCAACAAGTCTATTGCAGCTGTACATGAGCGAGTTAGAAAACTAAAACGGCTGGGCTATATCAAAAAGACAGTCGCTATTTTGGACCGGCACAAGATCGGCATCGGATTGATCTCCTTTTCCCAAGTTTTTCTGAAAGCGCACACTTTTGAAGTGTTGAATGAATTTGAAAAAGAGGTGGCTAAATTTCCGGAGGTTATGGAATGTTATCAAATGGCAGGTTCTTATGATTTTATGTTGCGCATTGCAACCAAAGATATGGACGCCTATCACATCTTTCTCCGGCACCGCCTGGCTGTCTTGCCCCAGGTAAACACTGTTCAAACCTATTTCGTATTATCGGAGACAAAAAGCGAGACCGCCTACCCCCTTTAATGCCGTATGACAAACAAAACCTTCATGACTGCGCGGGCACTAACAGCAATGAAAGCGAAAGAAGATTCTTTCTGGCCAATATGATTAGACACTTTCAGAAAAAATCATTGCTGTATTGGTTTGAAATGGGAATACAGACCAATACAGCAATGAACGGTGACTAATCGAACAACAAGGTACCCGTCACATTCCAGCTGCTGAAACTTGTCCCTTCCGGAGCTCCCTGCGGGATTTGAACTTGCATTTTGTAATCTCCAGCTTTTAAATCCCCCAAATCAATATAGATCGGTGGTGTCACTGTACCCGGGCACCAATTGGAACGGCTCAAATCTGACGAAGACAGACCCGTGGAGAAATTGCCTGAAGCGGGATTCGACAAACGATACGACCCACAGTCATTGCGCCAAGGCGTATACTTAAAGAGCAAGGAATCATTCAGGAAAATACGGTTTTCTTTCGGAACAAACTCATCACCGTTACCCCAGCCACCATGCCCCGTGGTAATGTAGCGTAATTGCACATTTTTAGCGTCCTGGTCCAAATGAAACGAAACAGTCAGACCTTTCTCTTTGTCAAACATAGATCCGTACTCCTGACCTCCCATCTCCATCACGTTAGTGGTCGTAAAGAGGGCCATGGTCTTTTTCAATGTACCCTTCGACTCAGCATCAAAACCTGGATGGATCGTTAACTCAACGCTAACCTCATGTCCATTCTTATCGTAGTTACCAATGAAGGCTCCGATGTAAACCTCCTGCTCGCTCAACATACCCGCCAATTCAGATACATCTTGGCGATAAAGCACAGAATCCTGCCACACCTTATCCTTTAACTGGAGATAGTTAAACTGCTTAACACCAAATGGTGTAAAGAAACGCATCAATTCAACGATAGGCTCAAATGCGTCGGTTCTTACTACGCCTTGATAAGTTTTTCCATTTCCATTTTCATACGTAGGAAGTGTGGTCATACCGTTTTTCATTCCATCCAAAAAGCTCTGTGACTTATTCGCCGGGATCATAAATACGGAACCTGTACGATCATAAGCATCGCCTTTTGATTGTTCGATCAACTGTACAAATACATTATCACTGCTCTTTATTTTTGGGATTTTCACCTTTTTTACGATAACGGTTCCATTGGCAAACCGTAAAATAGAATCTGATTTTACATCATCAGAGAAACGTATCCTCTCCTTCCGAAAGACAGGTATCTGAATGAAACGATTTTTCCAAATGAGATCTTTATAGGAAAGTTCATCATAAAGCTTTTCGTTTCCTTTTAACTTCAATTGATCTGGAACTGTTTTTACTTTTTCCACTTTAGTCGCGAAAGTCCGCGTATTGCCATTCCGAATTAGCTCAAGGACTAACCCAAGATCTTGTCCTAGTTCGGTAGGTGCACCTTTCACGCCCAATTTTTCCGTATACCAAACTTCAATCTTATTGGAGTTGATGCTGGTTTCAACTTTCTTGCACGGATAGCCCAAAATAGTTTTGGTCTCATTGGTCGCATTAAATTTCTGTTTGGAAAGCGCTAGGGAATCTTTGGTGAGAATTAGCGATCCGTCTTTTAGTTTAGCGATTTTAAGCAAAGTATTTAGGCCAGAACGCTCCACAACAACCCGTTCGTATGGCGGCGCCAATTGTCCTTTCATTTCTTTTTCTGAACTGACAAAAGTTTCCTTCTCATTGGCATACACTAAAATAACATTTTGATTGGCAGGCGTATTCCCATTGAAACTTTGATGATATTGAATGACATAACTCGCCTGTTTTTGCGCCTGTGAGGATAACGACAAACATAAAATAGCGGCAAAAAGGATACTTTTCTTCATAGCATGTGTATTGGTTTAGATGCAAAAATAAGAAAGGCTTTAGGAATTCCTAAAGCCTTTCTTATTTTATGCTAAAACGTTTATTTAATCAACCAAATATCCAAGAGATAGAAGACCGCGAATATGACCGAGGCATATCCATTGGTTGTCATAAAATCACGATTGACACGACTTAAATTTGTTGATGAAAACAGGGTATGCTGATAAATCAATAAGCCTCCATAAAAAGCTACACCCAAATAATAAATCCAGCCTACCGGCATCAAAAACGCCGGTATCAAGATAAATATAAAAGAAAGCACATGCAAACACTCTGAAACGCGCATCGCTCCCTTGGTTCCCAGCCATACCGGAATAGAGTTAAGATGATTTGCCCGATCAAACTCCTCGTCCTGCAAAGCATAAATAATATCGAATCCACTCACCCAAGTCAGCACAGCGAAGCCGTAAAGTACCGGGACCGTCGCAAATTGTCCCGTAATAACCATATAAGCCCCTATTGGTGCCAATCCCAAGCCTGCTCCCAGCACGAGGTGGCATAAAGGTGTTATGCGCTTGGTATAAGAATAAAACAGCACGACAAAAAGCGCTACCGGCGACAGCATAAAACAAAGCGAATTGATAAAATACGTCGCCGCAATAAAAATTAGGCAATTTACAATCGTAAAAACCAAAGCATTTTTGGCAGAAATCTTTCCCGCAGGAATATCACGCATAGCCGTCCGTGGATTAATGGCATCAATATCCCTATCCAGATAACGGTTAAAAGCCATGGCGGCATTGCGGGCTGTGACCATACAGACCAGCATCAAGACCAATAATTTCCAGGAAAAAGCATACTCGGTTGTATGCAAAGCCAAAAAGAACCCGATAAAAGCAAATGGCAACGCAAATACACTATGGGCAAATAGAACTAAGGATAAGTATTTTTTCATCTGCACTTAAACACTAAACTAAAATTGTTCGTTTCCATCCAGTTCAGGACGAACAAATCGGCCATTCACCTCATCGATAGCTGCCAAAATAGGCTCATGTCCCATTTTCTTTTCAGCTGAAGTTAGGAAAATCTGTGGTACCTCCTCAAACCATTGTAGCAATGATTTCTTAAATTTAGCGATATTAGCATCTGATTTGACTGTCGATTGTTTATCTGCTTTCGTAAAAACCAACATAAACGGCAAACCGCATTCACCCAACCAATAACAAAAGTCTAAGTCGATCTTTTGTGGCTCAAGACGGCTATCGACCAATACAAATACACATTGCAAATTGTCCCTATGAGTAAGGTATCTTCGGATGAATTTTTCCCATTCACTACGGCTCGTCTTCGAAGCCTTAGCAAATCCATAACCAGGCAAATCGACCAAGTACCAAGTATCATCGATAATGAAATGGTTAATCAACTGCGTCTTACCTGGCTTCTGAGAGGTCTTGGCAAGCCCTTTTTTGTTGGTCATCGCATTGATCAATGATGATTTACCGACATTTGAACGACCAATAAAGGCGTATTCCGGCAATGTTGGTGCTGGTAATTTGTCAACTCTAGTGTTGCTGCACACGAATTCGGCTTTTTTCACTTCCATGGGACAAAGGTACATTAAATGAATCCCTTTGACAAGGTTTGTACAGCTTCTATTCCAAGAAAATCCCTTACACACTATTTCATGTCATCGGCAAGAAAATGTCCTTAATTATTTCTAACTTTCATTTTTATAGCTTATTGAATCTAGTAAACCAAAAAAAATCGGATATAGACAGAAATAAATACAGGATTATTAGCCGAATAGAAGATTCCACTGAACGCCTAAAACCCAAAAAAAAATCTTTTTATAAAATCAATCAAAAGTGTTGTAACAATCAGTATGTATCTGATACTAATCTTAAAACTAAACAGTCATATTTTGAGGAGAAAACATGCTTCATACAGCACCCTCAGAGAAGAATTTAATTAAACCTTAAAAATACATGTTACTCGAAATCAATCATGTCACCAAAGATTACGCCAATCACCGCGCATTGGACGATGTTTCCATTCAGATTCCAAAAGGTAAGATTTTTGGATTATTGGGACCAAACGGAGCTGGCAAAACGTCCCTGATCCGTATTATCAATCAAATTACCGCACCTGATTCAGGTGAAATCCTGTTCAATGGCGAAACCTTAGGACCTCAGCATATTTCCCAAATCGGATATTTACCCGAAGAACGGGGACTATACAAGAAAATGAAAATCGGCGATCAAATGCTCTATCTTGCCCAGCTTAAAGGGCTTTCCAAAAAGGATGCGCTGATACGCATCCACGATTGGTGCGAACGCCTTGATATCTTATCCTGGTGGGACAAGAAAATCGAAGATCTAAGTAAAGGTATGCAGCAGAAAGTACAGTTTGTAGCCACCGTTATTCACCAGCCACAATTGATCATACTAGATGAACCCTTTTCAGGATTCGACCCCGTCAATGCCAACATCATCAAAGAACAGATTTTACGATTGAATAAGGAAGGTGCCACCATTATCTTTTCGACGCACCGTATGGAAACTGTCGAAGAACTTTGCGACAACATCGCGCTCATTAACCGGTCAAAAAAAATACTCGATGGTTCGGTAAAAGCTATTAAAAAGGAATACCAGAATCAAACCTATAGATTGGAATATACAGCAAACGAAGATAATTTTCTTCTATCCGAAGACAGCCTATTTAAGGTATTGGCGTCAACCGAGACAGAAAACACATACATCACTACAATTCAGTTAAATAACAACGTTCATATCAATGATGTATTAATACATTTCTTACCAAAAATGCAGCTCAATCAATTGATCGAGATCGTTCCCTCCATGTCAGATATCTTCATTCAGAAAGTTACTCAAGTCTCACCTCTATCCCAAAACCATGCATAAAATATTACTTATCATTCAAAGGGAATACCTGTCCCGCGTCAAGAAAAAATCTTTTATTGTCATGACCTTTGCCGTGCCCCTATTCTTTTTTGCGTTGTATGCTGGCATGTTTTATCTGACAAAGAAAAGCTTCAAAGATGCCCATACCGAGGTATTTGTTATCGATCAGCAGGGCGAATTTGCAGGCAAACTCCAAAGCAATAAAAACGTAAGCTACATCGTAAGCAAATTAGATCTGCAGGCACAGAAAGCAAAACTTACGCAGAGCGAAGGAAAACAATCAATCTTATACATTCCCAACGATATTCTGACTACTCAGAAAGCCGAATTGATTACCAGTGGCAAAACAAGTTTTGTCATCCAGGAAATCATTAGCGGGCAGCTGGAGGAAATCATCCGTGAAAAGGAGTATAAAGCTAAAGGAATCGACCTGCAGATCATCCAGTCCATTAAACCCAAAGTCAGCATCGACGCCAAGGAAATAACGGCAGACGGAGAAGAAAAAAACAGTAATACCGCCATCGCCATGGGGCTTGGTGTCGCATTGGCCATCTTGGTCTACCTTTCCCTTTTCCTCTATGGGGCGCAGGTAATGCGTGGCATTATCGAAGAAAAGAGCAATCGGATCATCGAAGTTATTATTTCCTCAGTCAAGCCCTTTCAACTTATGATGGGTAAAATTGTTGGCATTGGTATGGTCGGACTTACACAGTTTGTGATGTGGCTAGTCCTCACCGCCGGGTTGTTTATAACAGCGACGATGTTGTTTGTCAATCCGCAAGATATGCAGGAGGTTGCCGCAAGCCAGCCTGGAGCAGCCAATATGAGTACCGTATCAAAAGCGGTAGCTCAAAATGATTCAGCTTCCATCCTTTCTTCAATACAGAGCTTTAACTTTACAGAAGTTATCATCTTCTTCTTTCTGTTTTTTATTGCGGGCTACCTGCTTTATAGTGCCATTTTTGCTGCTGCGGGTTCCGCTGTAGACAATGAAACCGAAGCCAATCAGTTTTCTATGCCCATTACCATGCCTTTGCTATTGACCTATATTCTTTCTTTTGGAGTCATTATCAACGATCCTAATGGCCCAATTGCAACATGGCTGAGCTTTATACCATTCACATCACCTATCGCGATGTTGGTTAGAATCCCCTTTGGTGTACCGATGTGGCAGATATTAACTTCCTTAACCTTGCTTATCTTAACCTTTCTATTGATCACCTGGGTAGCAGCACGTATCTATCGTGTCGGCATCCTGATCTATGGCAAAAAAGCAAGCCTTAAAGAAATCATCAAATGGTTTAATTACAAAAGTTAGGTTAGCACTGCTACAACCTGAAATTGATTCTCGATAACTAAGAAAGGCCAAATTGTTCGCAATTTGGCCTTTCTTTAATTCAAATTTTATACTCAAGAAGCTATCGCCGAAAAATAGACGATAGCTTCTTATATCGCTCAGTTAATACCTTAATTTCAATTTTTTAAAGACAAAATGCCATAACCATATCGGACCCACCAACAAAAACTGCAGAAATTGCTGTCCAGTAATCTTCTTCTTTTCTTTCCCTTTACCGAGAAACAGCATGATGATGGATACTAAGGCAATAGCCAAACATATCCAGATTACGGCAGGTCCACCGTTTTTTTGTACATATTCCAATTGCACAATAAAGTAGCTCATGCCACCAATTGTAAATAATATAGCGTAGGACAAAGTTGCCGATAGCTTCAGATAATAATAAATGACGATGGCTATAAAGAAAGAGCCCCAGTTCAAAAAGGTGTGCCAATTGAGCTTCACTAAAAATTCAAACTGTGGAAATGGAATCATCCAAATGCATCCCATTATACCAAAAAACAACAACGGTAAAAAGATGGCTTGGATCACGCGGTTGGTTGGATCCTGAAAATTGGCATCTAATTCGACGAAATACTTATCTACGGGACGCAAAGGTTCGGCTTCCTGAACTTTCTTCTTTTGTTTCATTCGGCAAATTTAGCAAATATTGAGCATGCCTCGCTCCTTCGATACTATAATATTCGCTATTTTTTAGTCTGTTGTGCGTCATTATATCCTTTGAGCGAATACAGACTCGCTTACTCCTATTCTATTGCGTAATATTGCAGCATGAAGTCTTACAAACATATCTTATTCGATCTCGATGGAACGCTGACAGATCCAGCAGAAGGTATCACCAAATGTATTGCCTATGCATTGGAATCGAAAGGGGTCCATATTACAGATCTGAATAGTCTCAAACCCTTGATCGGCCCGCCGCTCAAAGATTCCTTTATGCATACTTTTGGATTTGGAGAAAGCGAAGCCATCGCCTGTGTCGAAAAATATCGTGAACGTTTTTCTACCTTGGGCTTGTATGAAAACATATTGTTTGACCGCGTACCGGAACTCTTGGAACATCTAAAAACAAGAGACTACAAGATCTATCTTGCTACGTCCAAACCTGAAATATTCGCCCGCAAAATATTAAGTCATTTTGCAATCGATCCGTATTTTGATTTTGCCGGCGGAAGTGCCTTAGATGACTCCAGGCCTACAAAAACGAGTGTCATCCAATATGTCATGGAAAACACCAATCTCACGAGTCCACAGCATTGTATCATGATCGGCGACCGCAAGCATGACCTGATTGGCGCCAGAGAAACTGGAATGGATGCTATCGGCGTACTGTATGGCTATGGAAGCCAAGCTGAACTCGAACAAGAATCACCCGCCTATTTATTGCATAGCTTAGCAGATTTAATCGAATTTTTCGAATAATAAAAAAAGCTCCAATCAACTGATTAGAGCTTTTTTATGATCGATCTGTTCAGATCTATTTTGCGTAAGATACAGATCTTGTCTCACGGATAACAGTTACTTTAATTTGCCCTGGATAAGTCATTTCCGTTTGGATACGGTTAGAGATATCAGCAGCCAGTATTTCAGACTGTGCGTCAGATACCTTCTCGCTCTCAACGATAACGCGTAACTCACGTCCAGCCTGGATTGCGAAGGTTTTTTCCACACCTGGATACGATAAAGCCAAGTCTTCCAATTCTTTCAAGCGTTTGATATAGCTTTCAACCACCTCACGACGTGCTCCCGGACGTGCACCAGAAATGGCATCACAAGCCTGAACAACGGGAGAAATCAATGCCGTCATTTCGATCTCATCGTGGTGTGCTCCGATTGCATTACATACATCAGGATGCTCCTTATATTTTTCGGCGAGCTGCATACCTAAGATGGCATGTGGCAATTCTGGGTTATCATCAGGCACTTTACCAATATCATGCAGTAATCCGGCACGTTTTGCGTGTTTAACGTTCAAGCCCAACTCTGCAGCCATTGTCGCAGCAAAATTAGCAACCTCGCGTGAGTGTTGTAAAAGATTCTGCCCATAAGACGAACGGTAACGCATACGCCCTACCATACGGATCAATTCCGGATGCAAACCATGAATACCTAAGTCAATAGCTGTACGTTCACCAATTTCAACGATCTCGTCTTCTATCTGCGTGCGTGTTTTCGCTACGACTTCCTCAATGCGGGCCGGGTGAATACGTCCATCAGTCACCAAACGGTGTAAGGCCAAACGTGCGATCTCGCGACGGACAGGATCAAAACCAGATAAGATAATAGCCTCTGGGGTATCATCCACAATAATCTCTACGCCTGTTGCCGCTTCTAGAGCACGGATATTACGACCTTCACGGCCAATAATACGGCCCTTGATTTCGTCATTTTCAATATTGAAAATAGAAACGGTATTTTCAATTGCAGATTCTGTAGCTGTACGTTGAATTGTTTGAATAACGACCTTTTTTGCTTCTTTCGTAGCGGTCAATTTTGCTTCATCCACAATATCTTTAATCTGAATCATGGCTTGTGAACGTGCTTCCTCGCGTAACGAATCCACCAATTGATTTTTCGCTTCGTCTGCAGTAACACCAGCGATGCTTTCCAATTGCTTGATTTGTTGTAATTTTAGCGTTTCTACTTCTTCGGATTTCTTTTCATTCAATTCAACCAATTTATCCAATTGCTTTTTCTTAGTCTCCACATCTTGCTTATCGCGATTGATGAGTTCAAGCTTTTGGTTAATAGATTGTTCTTTTTGTCTCAACGTATTTTCCTTTTGGTTGATGGTATTGTTACGTTGATTGACTTCCTTTTCATGTTCAGATTTTAATTGAAGGAACTTTTCTTTGGCCTCTAACAGGCGTTTCTTTTTAATGTGTTCCCCTTCCTGCTCTGCATCTTTCAGTATGCTATTTACCTTATCCTTGGCTTCCTGTTCTTGTTTTTTAAATAACAGAACCAATAGGTAACGACCTATAGCAACACCAACAATCAGAGAAATTATGATATAAATTGCGATGTCCATGTATGTATAATTGTATTATATATGTTTGTTTTTATTAATTATTTTAAATTCCAGCATAAAATCAATCGGCCCATATTCCCTCCAAACTACTGACGAGTCTATCGGCTCATCATGGCCTCATGACAAAAAAAAACCGCAATTAAATTTAAACAGGTCTCATGTATTATTAAACTTCGTGATTACATAATTAGGCTTAGATTATGACCCAGATGGCTTTCGCAAAATGGCCTATATCTTTTTGCGCCTGTAATATTGAAGCGTTAAGTTTAAAATAGTGACAACCCGAATTTAATTGCGGCAAATTCGTCGTTTAAGCTCTAAATATAAAGAACGTAAATTTATTTTTTAAAGAAATCCGTCAACAACTGATCAAGCTCCTGTACTGAATTTTCCAGCCCCACCTCATGGTTCTGGGATTGCCGCTCTGCATTTAGCATACGCGTCGCAAATTGCAATACACACATGGACAACAAATCCTGCTTATCTCTCACAGTATAGTTTTCCTGCAATTCCTTTACTTTTTCATTTATCAATTTCGCAGCATGTCGAATCACTTCTTCTTCCGCGTTTTCCACCCGAAGGGGATAAACACGATCTGCGATATTTATTTTTATGGAAATCTCTCCCATTTCTTTGAGCTTTTTAACGTTGTATTAGTTTTAATCCGTTTACACGTATTCCAACTATTTCAACAAACTAATACATTTGTCTATTTCCCGCACAAAATCGTTAATTTTTTGTTTTGTGTCAAGTATTTTTTCATTAATTGCTTCCTTATCCGTTTCTGAATCTAAAGTACGGGCAACTGCCAATGCTTTAACTCGCTCTTCCAATTGCTTGCTTTTATCGTTGCTAGCATCGAAAGCCACTTTTAAGGATTGTACCTCTAATTTAAGCAAATCATTTTCTTCTTGCAAGACTTCGCACAATTGAATTAAATTTTTCGTTTTCTCAACGATCAGATTCATTTGTGAAGACAATGTTGCCATATTATAAATTGAATATTACCAATTAATGTTGTTTGTTTTAATTAACCACGCACTTCTGCACCTAGTTCCTTCTCAAAATTAACAATTAATTTTTGAACTATCGCATCAATTTGCTTATCGGTAAGTGTTTTTTCTTCATCCTGCAAGATAAAGCTCAGAGCATAAGACTTTTTCCCCTCAGGAATTTTATCACCTTTATATACATCAAACACGTTTACTCCCTTCAAAAGTTTGCGTTCGGTCTTTTGAGCAATAAATTGTAACTTATCAAAACTTACATTTTCGTCGATCAAAAGCGATAAATCTCTACGTACAGCAGGGAATTTTGACACCTCTTTATATTGGATGCTATTTTTACGAATGATTTTCATCAAAACATCCCAATCAAAATCAGCGAAGAAAACCTGTCCCTCTACATCCGCTTTTTTCAGATCCGCGTCGGCAATGGCACCAAAAGAAACCAGACATTTTTGCCCCTTCATATAATCTAAACCATATGCAAAATGCTTGCTTGAGGCATCCTGAATTTGGATTCCTTCAATTTTCAAACGTTTAACAATCGTATCTACCGCGGCTTTTAGATGATAGAAATTAGCCCCTTCTTTTTTGCTATTCCATTGCTCAGGTTCGTTTTTACCTGTCAATGCAAAAACCAAATGTTGCGTTTCCTTATATCCTTCACCATCCAATGCATAAGTCTTACCAAATTCAAAGAATTTCAGATCAAAATTTCTTCGTTTCTGATTGTACTCAATTGCATTCAAAACAGAAAATACCATATTTTGACGCATTGTATCCAAATCCGAGCTCAATGGATTAAAGAGCTTCACGGCTGTCTCGCTGTCATCTGCGTAATCCAGCTTCGTTAATGAATTGGACAGAATTTCACGGAATCCATTTGCGATCAACAGATCAGCCAATTGATTTAAAACAACTTCCTTATCTGGCTTTTCAACCGTATTTAAAGACGCCTTAATCTGTGACTTCAACTCAATATTGTTGTAACCATAAATCCGTAACACCTCTTCTACAACATCAACTTCACGTGTGACATCTACGCGATAAGCTGGCACCAAAACATCAAGACCTTCTTCAGTTTCAGCAGCCACCTCAATGCCTAAAGCTATAATAATCGATTTGATTTCCTCAGTTGGAATAGCCTGACCAATTAAGCGAACTACATTGGCGTAACTTACGTGAAATGAAAACGGTTTTATCTCCACAGGATATTCATCCTTTAAAGTCGATGAAATCGTTCCACCTGCAATTTCCTGAATCAATAAAGCCGCGCGTTTTAGCGCTTCAACCGTGATGTTAGGATCAGTACCACGCTCGAAACGGAAAGAAGCATCAGTCTTCAAACCGTGCCTTTTGGAGGTTTTGCGAACTGAGACAGCATTAAAATAAGCCGATTCCAAAAACACATTGGTTGTTTCCGCAGAAACTCCAGAGTGTGCGCCACCAAAAACACCTGCAATACACATTGGTTTTTCAGTATCCGCAATCACAAGATCCTCAGCAGACAAAGTACGTTCTACACCGTCCAAAGTGACAAATTTTTCACCCTCATTCGCTAAGCGAACAAGAACTTTATTACCGGCAATTTTATCGGCATCAAAAGCATGAAGTGGTTGCCCTAAATCATGTAATATGTAATTCGTAACGTCTACGATATTATTGATCGGACGAACGCCGATAACATTTAGTTTTTCTTTTAACCATTCTGGAGATTCCGCAACCCGAACACCAGTAATATTAATACCGCTGTAACGTGGGCTCGCTTGTACATTATCGACAACCACAGCTGTTCCCTCATACTCTCCAGCTTGAAAAGCAGAGATATCTGCTTTCAGCAGTTGTGTACGGTAATGTGCGGCAATATCTCTTGCAACACCCAAATGTGACGCCGCATCTGCACGATTGGGTGTTAAACCAATTTCGTAACGGTAATCATCCTGAACATTAAAATGATCTTTAACCAATGTACCTACCGCAACATCAGCTGGCAACTCAACAATACCGGCATGCGAAGTACCCAAACCAATTTCATCTTCACCACATAACATACCTTCGGAAACCTCACCACGAATTTTAGATTTGGTGATTTTAAAAGGCTCCCCTGTCATTGGATGACAGGTGGTACCAACAGTAGCAACAATGACCTTTAAACCTGTACGGCAGTTTGGTGCACCACATACAATATGCAAGAGTTCCGGACCACCTACATCCACTGTCGTCACTCTCAATTTATCTGCATTAGGGTGCTGTTCACAAGTTTTCACTTCACCAACGACCAAGCCATCTAATCCACCGGGGATACTCTGTACAACGTCCAAAGCCTCTACTTCCAATCCTGTATTTGTCAGAATCAAAGAGAGTTCTTCTGGAGTCGAATCTATATTAACGTGTTGTTTTAACCAATTATATGAAATATTCATCTCGAATTTGATTTGATGCACAAACTTAGATAAATTTGAGTTTATATACAACGTCAATTTGCCGATCATCTGCGGAAGCCGTCAATTTGACGATTGACGTTTATTTACCCAAAGGGTCCCGTGAACGCTAATACAGCCGGTTGCAGTGACCGCAGGTTTTCTAAAACTATTCTTGACCATAACCTTTATATAGGCATATCTCGCTATGCCCCATGTGTTTGTTCAGTTTTAGCAGACTACATGCGTGCTGTACTTCATTTTCTCGCTCTGTAGCGCCTACGCCTATAGGCTTTCCCGGTCAAAATCTTGGCTTCGGTAAATTGTCGGGAAATCATGCTGTTTCGTTCGAGACAGCTTAGGGACAACCTCACTATTGCTTCGCCTGCTGTTTGGCTGCTGTTCGGCTGTTGTTTGACTCGTTGCCGAAGCCCAGCCGAAGCGTTGCCGAAGAAGCGGCGAAGCTGTCTCGGCGCAGTCCCGAGTCAGTTCCAAAGCGGGTACGAGCCGTTCTCGATCCTGTAGGGACTTGAGGGGAGTTTAAGGGACTTTAGGGGACTTGAAGGGACTTCCTCCTGGCTTTGTCCTATAATAACTTTTATGAAGTTTTATCCTCCTTTCGTTTACATAACGAAATCAATTTTCCTAGTTTCCACAACTGGTAATCAAAGCCCATTTTTTAATCAAAATTCAATCATTTCCATAAAAATAATATGTAACTTTGTGCTTTAATTTGAAGAACGTTCAAAACAAACATTTATAATGATTCATTTCTTTGAGAACCCATCGAACACTGTATATGGTGTTCAAAGCGTAAACTCTTTATCACAAGAAGACATTACTAAACTCAACTGGCTATTCGGCAACGCCAAAAAACTTGACGACCAAAACCTTAATCATTACTTTGTAGGCCCTCGTGCGGCGATGGTTACCCCTTGGAGTACCAATGCGGTAGAAATCACACAAAACATGGGTATTGAGGGGATTGTTCGTATAGAAGAATTTCAGCCGGTGCCAGCAGATTTCAATGACTTCGATCCAATGATTTCGCAAAAGTTCAGTATGCTGACACAAGACATGTATACCGTCAACATCACACCTGAGCCCATTCTGGAAATCGAAGATATCGACGCCTACAATAAATCTGAAGGGCTGGCATTAAATCCCGAAGAAGTCGAATACCTCAATAATCTATCGACCAAATTGGGCCGCCGATTGACAGACTCTGAAGTTTTTGCTTTTTCACAAGCTAATTCTGAACACTGCCGGCACAAAATTTTCAATGGTACTTTTATCATTGACGGCGAAGAGCAACCTACTTCCCTATTTAAATTAATCAAAAAGACTTCTGAAACCAATCCAAATGAGATAGTTTCAGCTTATAAAGATAACGTTGCCTTTGTTAAAGGTCCACGTGTGACACAATTTGCACCACAATCTGCTGATAAACCGGATTTTTATACAGAGAAATCATTTGATTCTGTATTATCTGTAAAAGCCGAAACACACAACTTCCCAACGACTGTTGAACCTTTTTCTGGAGCAGCGACTGGATCTGGTGGTGAAATTCGTGACCGTATGGCAGGTGGTCAAGGAGCAATTCCATTGGCCGGTACAGCTGTATATATGACAGCTTATTCGCGATTGGAACAAAATAAAGTGAACCTGCAAGCTGGCACAGTTACTGAACCTGCAAAGGAACTCAATAACACCCGTCCTTGGGAAAATGCGATGCAAGAGCGTCAATGGTTATACCAAACACCAGTAGATATCCTGATCAAAGCTTCTAACGGGGCCTCTGATTTTGGCAATAAATTTGGTCAGCCCTTGATTACCGGGTCTGTGTTAACTTTCGAGCATGAAGAAGACGGCCGCAAACTTGGTTACGATAAAGTGATCATGCAAGCAGGTGGCGTCGGTTATGGGAAACTAGATCAAGCTAAAAAACATACACCAAAAACAGGCGACAAAATCGTTGTCCTTGGCGGCGAGAACTACCGTATCGGCATGGGCGGGGCGGCTGTATCTTCGGCTGATACAGGTGCATTTGGGTCTGGCATTGAACTTAATGCGATCCAGCGCTCTAACCCTGAAATGCAAAAACGTGCGGCCAACGCTGTCCGTGGATTGGTGGAATCGGATCATAATCCTATCGTTTCCATCCATGACCATGGTGCTGGCGGTCACTTAAACTGTCTGTCGGAACTCGTCGAAGAAACCGGTGGTTTGATCGATCTGGATGCCCTTCCTGTAGGTGATCCTACGCTTTCAGCAAAAGAAATTATCGGGAATGAATCTCAAGAACGTATGGGACTTGTGATTGCCGAAGACGATATAGAGATTTTAAAACGTGTTGCTGACCGCGAACGTGCACCTATGTATACTGTAGGTGACGTAACTGGTGATCATCGTTTTACTTTTGAATCAAAAAGCAATGGTGACAAACCAATGGATTATGCACTTGAAGATTTCTTCGGCTCGTCGCCAAAAACTTTCATGCGCGATAAAACCGTTGTCCGCAATTACGCAGACCTAGCTTATGATGCCGCCAATATTCCAAGTTATCTAAACCAAGTATTGCTATTGGAAGCTGTCGCTTCTAAAGATTGGTTAACGAACAAAGTAGACCGCTGTGTTGGTGGACGTGTTGCCAAACAACAATGTACAGGACCATTGCAGTTACCATTAAATAATGTTGGTGTAATGGCACTTGACTATAAAGGTAAGGAAGGTATCGCGACAACAATTGGACACTCCCCTGTTGCAGCCTTGGTTGATCCGGCAGCAGCAAGCAGAACTGCCATTGCCGAGTCTCTTTCCAATATTGTGTTTGCACCTATCAAAAATGGCCTTGCGGGTATCTCTTTGTCAGCCAACTGGATGTGGGCAGCAAATAATGAAGGCGAAGATGCTCGTCTATACCAAGCTGTCAAGTCTTGTTCGGATTTCGCAATTGCACTGGGAATCAATATCCCTACGGGTAAAGACTCGCTTTCCATGAAGCAAAAATATCCAAATGACGAAAATGTTATCGCTCCTGGTACATTGATTATTTCAGCGGCTGGAAATTGTACTGATATTACGAAAGTGGTAGAACCTGTACTGAACAAAATGGCTGGCTCCATTTACTATATCAATTTATCCAAAGATAATTTCAAACTGGGCGGGTCCTCATTTGCGCAGATTATCAACAAATTGGGTACTGAAGTACCAACAATTCAAGATGCAGCCTACTTTAAAACAGCTTTCAATACGGTACAGAAATTAATCAATGAAGGACAGATCGAAGCGGGTCATGATGTCGGATCAGGTGGTTTGATTACAACCTTATTGGAAATGACATTTGCCGACGTTAACCTGGCAGCAAATTATGATCTTTCTGCTCTTCATGAATCCGATACTGTTAAAGCTTTCTTTAATGAAAACATTGCACTTGTACTGCAGGCAAAGGACGATACTGCTTTTGAAGCTGCGGTTAAAGAAGCGGGTGTAGAAGCTGTTAAAATCGGACAGGTGATCGATGGAAATACCGTAACAATTAAAAATCAAGACGAATCATTTAGCTTTGATGTTGCGGCCACTCGTGATGTATGGTCAACTACCTCATTCCTTTTGGATTCAAAACAATCTAAAAATGGAACGGCTCAGCAACGTTTTGATAATTATAAAAACCAACCACTAACCTTTACTTTCCCGAGTCAATTTGACGGTAAGAAACCGGCAATAGACGGAACAAAGGTACGTCCAAAAGCTGCGATCCTCCGTGAAAAGGGATCGAACTCCGAACGCGAAATGGCAAACGCCATGTTCTTGGCTGGATTTGATGTGAAAGATGTTCACATGACTGATTTGATATCTGGCCGTGAAACATTGGAAGATATTCAATTTATAGGTGCTGTCGGTGGTTTCTCCAATTCTGATGTCCTGGGCTCGGCCAAAGGCTGGGCTGGTGCTTTCCTTTACAATGAAAAGGCGAAAAAGGCACTAACTGATTTCTTCGCTCGTCCGGATACACTTTCTGTTGGTATCTGTAATGGTTGCCAATTGTTCATGGAATTGGAAATGATAAATCCAGAGCATGAGATCCATGGTAAAATGCTACACAACACCTCAGGAAAACACGAGTCAAACTTTGTATCTGTAAAAGTTCAGGAAAACAATTCCGTGATGCTGTCTACATTAGCTGGTAGTACATTGGGGGTTTGGATATCACATGGAGAAGGAAAATTCAATCTTCCATATGCGGAAGACCAATACAATATCGTTGCTAAATATGGTTACGAACAATATCCACATAATCCAAATGGTTCTGATTATAATACAGCAATGATCTGTGACAAAACTGGACGTCACTTGGCGACTATGCCACATATTGAACGTTCTGTTTTCCAATGGCATTGGGCAAATTATCCAAAAGGCCGTCAAGACGAAGTCTCTCCTTGGATAGAGGCATTTGTTAATGCACGCCAATGGATTGATAATCAAAGCAAATAAAAAACAAGAAAAAGCTCCTTCATATATGAAGGAGCTTTTTTTTAAATATCCCGTTTATATCCAGGTTTGTTCATCATCTGATCAAGAGAATATTTTCCGGATCCCATGACCATAAAAAAGATCAACAAACAGCATACGACTATAGAAAGCCACAATTCGGAATTCAAATAACTAAACCCGTTGGTGATATTAACAAAAAATACGGCTCCGATCAAAACTGGAAATAACAGCAGTGAAGCCAAACGGGTTTGAAAACCTAAAATGAGGAATAATCCACCGACTAAATGGGTAAAAACCACGTAATGAACGGCCCCCCATGATGACAGATGGAAGCTGCTTTGCTCAATCATATGCTGAACAACATCCCTGTCATTTACGAAACTTACACCTTTGGCAAAAATAATTACCCCTAGCGCAATTCTGAGATAATCAATCCATTGTGGATGATGTGCATCTCCCCAATGCTCAATTTTGTGTATCAGGTTCATAATATACCTCCTTTATAGATGGTTACAATCTAATAACAGCTGAACTTTGAAAAAGTTGTTGTAATAAAAGTATAACAATCAAAATGTTACGAAGATAACTGGAGTATATCTTAGATCGGATTATGCTTATTGGCAAAACAGTTTTAGCAAAATCAATCAATCAATCAATCAATCAATCAATCAATCAATCAATCAATCAATCAATCAATCAATCAATCAATCAATCAACTGGCGCACTAGCGTACTAAGGGAAGAATAGCCGAATGACAAAGTCCCAGAACAAGGTAGTCAATAATCCAATAACGATACTAAAACCGATGACTAGGTTGACCAGTTTTGTATTCAAATGATACTGTTCAGCAATAATACCTGAAGTCACCAAAGTCGGCATGGCCGCTTCAAAAATACTGATCCTTGCAACAGATCCCTTTACCCCCAGCAATAAAGCAAACATAAAAACCAGTAAGGGTGCAAAAATCAATTTATAGATCATTGCTGTACTAATCTGCGATACTTGTTGTCTCCAGCCATCAAACTTAAGCTGCAGACCAATAGAGAACAGCGCCAAAGGCCCCACTGTAGCGACAAGCTTGTCAAAAAAAGGTTCTGCAACCGAAAGGTCAACAAATCGAGAAAGCAACAATGCGGTTGTACAGCCGATTAAGGGCGGAAAACTCACTAGTTTTCGAAGCATGAATTTCACATCAATCGCCTCGCCTTCATGAACATTCGCCTTGAGCGCATTGATAATTCCTGCTGTAGAAAGTAGAATAAATGTCGTCTGGTCACAGATAATTGCAATTGGCAACTGCGCCTCACCAAAATAGGCTATAATCAAAGGAAAACCAATAAAGGATGTATTACTATAACCGGCAGCCAATTCTAAACTACTTCTGGAACGTTGTTTATAGTTTTTACGTCTACAATATAACTCCATAAATAACCAACTTCCCGCCCAAACTAAGATGGCGGAAAATACTGGAAACAAGAGCTGTGAAGACCATATGATCTTGGGAATATATTTGAAGGAAACCGCTGGTAAAGCAAAGTAGAGAATCCAGGTATTGATTCCTTTGTGTGCTTCGGAATGGATTAAATTTGTTCGTCGCAACAGCATACCAGCTGCGATACAAAATGCTATCATTATAAAATTAATCATGTTTTCTCACCATTTTATCCGACACAAAAGTGCAACAGAATGCGAGGTAAAAACATGTACAAATACATTATTTTTATGTACATTTAACTATAAATAGGTTAAAGTAGCATGCGAAAAAAACAGTTTGAACCTTTACTGATTAGTGAATTTATAGAGGATAATTTTCATTTACCTCCGCATGAGCAGAATTATTATGAACTTGTATACATACGTTCAGGCAAAGGAAGTCATGTGATCAACAAATTTGAACTGGATTATGAACGTGGGGACGTATTCCTCATTAGCCCAGCCGACAGGCATTATTTTAAAATTTCAGAAAAAACACATTTTCTATTTATTCTATTTACGGACACCTACTTCCTCCAAAACAAACGGAATCAAAAGTTATATGCCTGGATCATGGAATTGATGAATAACAAGGGGCTAAAAGAACGAAAATTGGTTATGGACGAGCATTATCGCCTGATGTACTCACACATTATGGAGGCTGTTCGATTGTATACCGCAACTACAATTAGCCCAAGCTCCGAATGGTTATTTGACCAGCTTGTGGCAATATTTGGGCTTTATAAAGAGATCTCTGAGATACAACGTTCCCCCCAATATCATGAGCTTTTCATCGATCGCTCCATTTCAGCCTATATCCATCAGCACATTTTTACCCCCGATTTACTTCAGGTCAAAACACTTGCGCAAAAATTCAACATTGCCCCATCCTATTTTGGTATCTATTTTAAGAAAAACTTTGGTACAAGTTTAAGAGCTTACATCAATACGTATCGAATCGAACTGATCGAAAACAGACTCAAATCCAAAGACTATACCTTGAAACAAATTGCGGCGGAACTTGGGTTTGTTGATGAAAGCCACCTCTCTCATTTTTATAAACGTGTCAAAGGTTTCAGTCCCTTAAGCTTCCGAGGAAGCCTGAAAAAAAAGCTAGCGTTCCCAAACAAAAATTTTCATGTCGCCAGAGAAAAAGATGCCTCTATGCACTAATTTCCCTTAGGCGGAATGACGCTGTAAAACTTCAGCCCCTCAGCTTCAAACTTCTTATAAAGTACAAGCAATACATCATTTTTAAATGCTGAGGTATTGGCCGCAAAATTTACCCAGCCGGAAACGCTCAGGTAGATCATCTCCTCGCTTATATCCTGTATACTGATGCCGCTATCCCTATCCTTGATAAAGTGCACACTGCTTTCCATCGCTTCCTTAATCCATTGTTTGGCCTGGTCCAAATCTGCTTTCCGGTCAATGTGAAGGACAAAACTTGTTTTGCTGTATTCCTGGGATAATGTCCAATTGACGACCCTTCCCGAAAGTAAATCACCATTTGGAATAATCACATCTGCACCATCCCCAGTTTTTAATACGCTAGCACGTATGCCTATTTCTTTGACACGCCCTTTTTTATCAGCCAATTCGATCTGATCGCCCACACGAAATGGTTTATCAAAAACGAGGATAATTCCAGAAACAAAATTATTAATGATATTCTGCATTCCCAGACCGATACCAACACTGAGCGCACCAATGACAACGGTCAGTTTATCCAAACTCATGCCCAAAGCAGAGATTGCCATAAAAAAACCGATCAAAATAATGGCTAGACGAAATAAGGGGAACAGCGTCATCTTTTGATTATACGCCTGATTTAGCTGTCCATCTTCTCCACCCAGAACGATCAAACTGATATTTTTTTGGAACCAATTGGCCACTAAAAAAACCAGAACTGCAACAACAAAGTTGCCTAAGGTAAATGATATACTACCTATACTTCGTACTTTTCCAAAAAATGTTTCGCTCAAAACCAATAAGGATTCTATAAACTGTAGGTTATTAGCCAGCACAATAATCGCCAAAAGCACACAGACAATCCGAAGAATTTCCGTAATGATGGCCAAGGTACGCTGTTCATTGAAGCGCATCCAAAATCCAGAAGTCAATCGGTCTTTTTTAAACTGATTGCGTACATCAGCCTTAATCATATCCGAAAAATACTGCAGCGTAAAAGACTGAACCAAACCTACGGCACAGGCGATACTGAAACTTCGTGAATGCTCAACATGGCCAATCACATTCAAGGTAATTGCCGTAATATTGAGTATCGCAAAAACAGCATAAATAAAATTGCTGATGTAGCCCGGACTATCCGCATTCTTTATACGTCGTTTCGTATAACTGACCAAACCCAGTGCGATCAGGTTGAATGCAATACAGATGATACGTAAGAACAGGTCATCGCTTACGATCATGTTGACAAATACATCCAGCAGATAGAAAACAATGAGGATAATGGCAATCTTAAGCTGCAAGCCCGTCATGCGATGCCGCAGCAAAAAGATAAAGATTAGCATGATAACCAGCTGCGAGGCCTGAAGAATGAAACTTGGTGTAAAGAAGTTGACAAATGGCAACAAGGTCAGCAGAAAGATAACCGTTTTTCCTACAATTGCATCGATGGTAAGCCTATTTTCGGCGCCGTTTTGTTTCAGAATGTACGAAACCCGTACAATCCAATAGCAATAACCCAGCCCAAGTACAATCAGGAGGACACGGCTTGCCCAATCCGTACGATTGACATATTTATCAATCGATTTATTGTTACTGTAATTGCTGCGTATATTATTTAAAATAACGTCCTTTGAAATCGCCGCGGTGTTGGCCTTCCAGATCGAGCTTTTGCTAGACGTAGAATCCACCTTTTTACTTACATTTTTCACCTCGTGCACAGCCTCCAATCTAATCAGATGGCGCTGGTTCTTGACAATAAGTTCATCTATTGTACGATTGATGAGCTCCAGCGAATCCATCTTGGTCGAAAGCTTGACCTGAGCGTTATCAAGATATTGATGGGCTCTACTATGGTTATTGGCACTGATATCATAACGGCTGACCAAATTTCTGATCTGATCTTGGGTAGCGTTGAGACTGTTTGAATAATTACTGATACTGCCCTTAATAGATTTCAGTTGTTTAATTTCTTCGTGAATACTATTTTTAATTGCAGCAATACTGTCTTTGGCCGACCCCGTATTAGTTCCAGTATACGTATTCGATTTCTCATTCAATTGCGCAACAAATTCGGCCATAGAAGCGGTGCGAATATTAGACAGAAAAGTCAGATTAACTTTTTTCAGATCATTCCTTAAGGAGTCATTGCCAACTCGTGTAGAATCCACAGTTGACCTTCTATTGAAGCCAAGGTGATTCGCGGTCCGATCGCCGGGTAGATTCCTTCTAACCTGAACGGAATCTTGTGCAATCACATGCAACTGAAAAGCCAAGAGACTTAAAACAAAAATAAAATGCTTAACGATGCCCAATTTCATACTTCTAATTTTGCTGATTTTCTTTCCTCACATGATGCAACCAAAGTCAACAGATATACCATATCGCAAAGAAAGGACCAAAGATATTTTTCGACAAAAATAACTTATCTAACGTTAAAATCGAATAGCATCCGATAATTTAAGTTCTTCTAGCCGTTGTATTTTATCATCACGATAAAATAAATTCATCGTCTCAAAAGGAATCAATTTCAAATCTTTATTGACAATATGGACGCAGGATTTCTTGACTGCTCTAACATCAAAATCATATGCATCCATAAAATTCATAATGATAATACGAAATAGATTATCGTAATCAAGATCCGGTGCGCACACCTCTGGCAGACAGCAAAGTAACTGGTTGACTTTTGGCTTTACGCTGTCAACGGAAATCCCAGTACTAAAAATATCCAGCAGCTGCATCTGAACACCCTTGTCCTGCTCATAAACAATCGTATTTCGGGATTGGTTATTTAATAGAATAGCAGGATCAATATGTCTAGTCAACGGTATTTGCTCATTCCCTATCTTCAATATATACCCCATAGCCAAGGCGTCGGGATTACAAGGTACTGGAATAATATCATGTGGGTCTAACAAAGGGTATTGATTTAGAATTTCCTGACGCACTTCCGTCAGTGTCATTTTATGTTGCTGTGCATCGGCAGCATTTCGCCCAGCAATTTCTACAGGTTGAAAGGTTACACCACGTACGCATTGCTGCTTCAAGGCATAGTCTAGTATTTCCCCGATTTCATCATCGTTGGTTCCTTTTTCTAATACCACAACCAATGTTGTACTTAGATTTAGGGCATTTAATTTATTAATTGCCTTTTTTCGGATATCTGTGAGATCTTTACCTCGGAACTTTTCGAGTACAGATGGGCGAAAAGAATCAAACTGGAGATAGATTTCAAATTCAGGTGCATACGTGGCGAGCTGCTCTGCAAAACCTGGATCATTTGCAATTCGGATTCCATTGGTATTGAGCATGAGATGCTTGATCGGCTTTGTTTTGGCGATATCCAAGATTTTAAAAAAATCGGGATGTATTGTTGGCTCGCCACCACTAATTTGAACAACATCCGGTTCGCCTTCATTCGCTACAATTTTATCAAGCATTCGTTCAATTTCTTCCAGCGATCGATGCCGTCCATAATGGGGTGATGACATGGCGTAACAAGTGGGACAGGTCAAATTGCAGCGGTCGGTCACCTCAACAATTGACAAGCAGCTATGCTGTTCATGATCGACACATAGGCCACAATCATAAGGACAGCCATAATGCACTTCATTGTCAAATTTCAAAGGTGTTTCTGAGGCTTTATTGTAATTCCGAATGTTTTTATAATAGTCAACATCAGTTGCAATCAGTGTTTTGAAAAAACCATGATCAGGACAGTTTTTGGTCATAAACACCTGGTCGTCCTCGATAATAATCTTGGCACCAACACGGGAAAGGCATGTTGGACATAGGCTGATCGTGTAATCGTAGTAAGTATAATTCCTAACTGGCATAGTTCTAATTTCTAGTTCATAAAGGTAAGTCCACAAGCAAGTCCGCCTGCCAGCATCGCTCCAATTCCGGCCAACAGAACTTTAAGCCAGGGATTGACATTAAATTTTGATTCCTTGTTACCAGCTTTAATAATCGAACCGATAATGATGACCAAAAGTGCAATTCCGATAACAACAGCACCTATAAACAGCAGAAACAGTCCCAGCATTGCCGTACTTTCTGATCCAAATGACCCCTCAAGCAAATACATAATTTCTATTTTTTGATTAAACGTTCATTTTTTAATAAATAAATATAATAAATTATCACCACGACACAGATAATTTGTATGGTACTTAGCCCCAAAAGAATAATTGCCCGCGGTTTTATAAAATCCAGCAGGAAACGAAAACTGAAATAACTGAGCATAAAGAGCTGGAATAACACGCCATTTCCATACTTGAACCTTCGTTTAAAAAGCTGAAAGCCTATAAACAAGAACAACAAAAATGCGATTTCATACAGCGCGACCGGATGCCTTTTATATTGATCGCCGAGATACATCCCAAATGGACATTCCGTTGGTAAACCATAGGTTTGCTCGAAGACCCCAGTGTAAAAGCATCCTACCCTGCCAATGGCAATTGCGGTAATTAAAGGAAAGACCATCCTGTCGCCGGTACTTTCTTTTTTACCCATCATCCTTTTCATCCATTCCACAGCAACCAAACCTCCGGCCAGACCACCAATAATTGTATTATTCACCCATACATAAGCCCATTTATTTGTCGCGTTAAGCAATTCATCAGGACGTTCCAGAGAACCGATAACATGCGAGCCGATTAAAGCACCTAAGCCGGCTGCAATAACAATAAGAAGTGAATTGGTATGTCCTAAACTTTCCTGATCCTTCCACTTGAGCAGCTGATAATAGCGCATACCAATAAACATTCCCAATCCTTCCATAAAAGGATGTAAAAGAAATGTTTTTCCAAACAAATCTATCGTAACAGGAAATTCGATCGCCATAAGCATTAAACAAGTATACGAAAGTCGATCAAGAAAGTTACAAACAAACAGACAAAAGCTTAAACCTTTCGAACAAAGTATCTATCCCCTATGGTAAAACCTTTTTAAATTACTTATTTATGCCTCTTTCACCTACTTTCCAGCCCCTTTACGTACACTTGATAAAAATATCAAAACCAAAAAGCCAGTCTGAAAAACAGACTGGCTTTTAAATTCATATTTTAACAGTGGGATTTTATAGCTGATTGCTATACACAAAACGTATTTCTTCCCTCAGGTTATAACGCGAGGCCATCACTTCTCCATAAGCACCCGCAGAGCGGATCGCAATTAGATCGCCTCGTTTTGAAACCGGAAGCTGTACTTCCTTTCCAAAACAGTCTGACGATTCACAAATCGGCCCGACAACATCATAATTCACGGACTCGGCAGGTTCAGCCACACTGATATTCTCAATTTTATGATAAGCTTGATACAGCGCAGGACGCATTAATTCGGTCATTCCAGCATCCAATACCAAAAAGTTTTTCTTTACACCATTTTTGACATATAAAACTCGACTTACCAAACTTCCACATTGTGCGACCAAAGCCCTTCCCAGTTCAAAATGTACTTCCTGCTGCGGCGTACGCTCCAAGAAACGATCGAAAATATCAAAATACGCTTCAAAGTCGGGGACTGTATTTCCGTCAGGATTTTTATAATCAATCCCCAGTCCACCACCAACATTCAGGACTCGAATCTGTGTTCCGTGTTCTTCAAACCAATTTTTCCATTCATTGACTTTCACACACAGACTTTTAAATACAGTCATGTCAGTAATTTGTGAACCTACGTGGAAGTGAAGACCGACTAGCTCAATGAATTCGCATTTTTTGAGCACTGCAGCACATTTTTCTAAATCGGCATTTGGAACACCAAATTTATTTTCGTCAAGTCCAGTAGTAATATAATGATGGGTATGTGCATCGACATTTGGATTAATCCGCAAAGCAACCTTTGCTTTCACACCTTTCTTCGCTGCAAGCTCATTGATAACCTCAAGTTCTTGAATTGACTCCACATTAAACGCAAAGATATTTTGATCTAACGCATAATTGATTTCCTTGTCCGATTTACCAACTCCTGCGAAGGTAATTTTCCTTGAATCGAATCCACATTCAATAGCTTTCTTTACTTCATTGCCACTTACACAATCTGCGCCAAAGCCAATCTGTTGAATAGCCTTTAATAACTGATCATTAAAGTTGGCTTTCAAGGCATAGTGAACATGGAATCCTCGTTTATGAGACGCTGCATGTGCAGCTTCCAATGTCTTATTCAACACCTCTAGATCATAATAATAAAACGGCGTTTCTTTATCTGCAAATTTCGCCGCGATACCTGTATTTATCATATAAAATCCTACTTCTTAAAATAAACGATTGTGCAATGAACGTAATGCTTCAGTTTTATGGTCTGAATTCAATAAAATTGACACATTGAAATCTGAACCACCATATGATATCATACGCACTGGCAAATGCTTTACGGCATCAAGCACACGAGCAGCATAGCCATGGCTATTCAATCCAAAATCTCCTACAACACAAACAATGGTCTGATCACCATCAACGGTTACCGAACCAAAGTCCTCGACTTCTTTGATAATATCCGCCAAATTTGTTGTGTCGTCAATTGACAACGATACAGCCACCTCCGAGGTAGTAATCATGTCAATAGGTGTCTTATAGCGCTCAAAAATCTCAAAAACACGGCGTAAGAAACCATAAGCAAGCAACATTCTTGATGAATGGATATGAATTGCTGTGATGCCATCTTTTGCTGCAATCGCTCTGATACAACCTTTTTGAGCACCATCTTTACTGATCAATGTTCCCTTCGCATTTGGCTCCATGGTATTCAATAACCGCACAGGAACATTATATTTTTGTGCAGGGAATACAGACTGCGGATGTAAAATTTTAGCACCAAAATAAGCCAGCTCCGCAGCCTCATCAAAACTTAGGTGAGCTATTGGTGTCGTTCCTTTGACAATACGTGGGTCATTATTGTGCATACCGTCGATATCCGTCCAGATCTGAACCTCTTCTGCGCGAATTGCAGCTCCGATTAACGAAGCCGTGTAATCCGAACCTCCACGGCGTAGATTATCAATTTCACCGAATGAATTTCTACAAATAAAACCTTGCGTAATGAATAAGGTATTTTCTGGGTTTTGTGCCAAGATATGGCTAAGCTTATCACCAATGTATTCTACCATAGGCTCGTTGTCGTCATCGATTTTCATAAAATCCAAAGCTGGCAACAACACGGATTTAACCCCGATTTCATTTAAGTAGAAATGCCATAAAGCAGTAGACATCAACTCGCCTTGTGCCAAGATTACTTTCTCTTCGATTGATGTAAACAATTCGTTCGCCAAAGCGGAAATTAGGTTAAAATGGTAATCAATCAATTCTTTACCATTTTTATAGCCTTCTTCAGTACTAAAAAGTTCTTTGATAAGGTCTTCGTACTTATCCTTATGCTTCTTGACCAAATCCTTAGCTTCATCCTTCTTACCTGCTGTGTAAGCTTGACCTATTTCAACCAAAGCATTTGTCGTTCCAGCAACTGCGGACAACACGACGATCTGACGTTCAGCAGGGTTTACTATATCCAACAACCCTTTGATACGTGCTGCACTTCCCACGGAAGTACCACCAAATTTTAAAACTTTCATACTGAAGTTACAATTATTAAATTTCTGCGTGCCAATATAGGCAATTCATGAATTTATATTAAAAAAAATGCGGCACAAAATCATGAAAGTTTTGTGCCGCATACCTTTATGTTATGCGGAAGAATTACTTCTTCAAGTTTTCAATCAGCAGACCGGCCAATTCTTCGCCGATTCTTTCTTGGGCTTC